>Ga0208244_100028_pt1 | contig 217601 bp, 166 predicted proteins | sample SubbioCR12Aug_5A_FD_184828 | JGI IMG/M metagenome (GOLD analysis project Ga0208244, IMG submission 184828) | Serpentinite rock and fluid subsurface biosphere microbial communities from McLaughlin Reserve, California, USA - CR12Aug_5A (SPAdes) | ecosystem: Environmental > Terrestrial > Deep...
CTGGTTCAAAAGTACCAAAAAAACCTTGCGCGAACAATGCGCCTCCCCGCTCTGAAAAAACAACGCAAATCCAGCGAACCGTCGCCCTGAGGGGCGAGATGGCCTCCTATCAGAGGCCAGGTTCGCGGATTTGCAGTCGTTTTTTCATTCACCCTGGCGCCGCCCCGCCGTTCGCGCGGGCTCACACACCCGCCCCGGTATGAAGGTGAAGCCGGATTTTGGGTTGGGTTTTCAAAAGAACGATGGTAGAAAGAATGAAACTCTTCACTTTTCGCCGGGCTGGGTGCGCAGGCCGGTATGAATGGGGAGCAGCGGCAGAGTGAATCAACAATCAACAGGAAATCTTGTAAGGCAGCCCCTCCTAAAAGGGGCTGTTTGTAAAGTGCCATGCTAAGATATTTTTGTTTGAAAGGTGCTCAACTTGCAAAAGCAATATTCATTTCGGGCTAATGCATGGCACTTTGCACAACCTTGCTTAGATTTCCGTTGATTGTTGAGAGCGGGGAGATTTCCCATCATTCATACTTGATCTTTGGTACTTTCTATCAAGAGAAAGTACGAAGAAGTGTTGTCATCAGGCAATGTATTATTTGTAATAGTCAATTTCGGGAAAGCTGTTTCAAAAATAGATTTTTTTCTCTTGTACTTTTGCTGGTTCAAAAGTATCAAAAAACCTTGCGCGAACAATGCGCCTCCCCGCTCTGAAAAAACAACGCAAATCCAGCGAACCGTCGCCCTGAGGGGCGAGATGGCCTCCTTTCAGAGGCCAGGTTCGCGGATTTGCTTTGTTTTTTCATTCACCCTGGCGCCGCCCCGCCGTTCGCGCGGGCTCACGCACCCAGCCCGGTGGTAAGCTGAAGCTGGATTCTGGGTTGAGTTAAAAATACGAGGAAGTGTTGCAATCAGGCAATGAATAATATTCCTATAGCATTGATCTGTTGCGTGATGCCGCCCACCGTCAGTGTGGTGTGGGTTGGCCTCCAATCGTGGTCGTAAAATTAGGAAAAAGAATAGTCATAGGCGGGGTTGGAGGAATAATTGAATAGCTTTTTTGGGTTTAACAGAGAACCATTAAATCGATAAAAATTTCCAGTGACGAAAAATTGATTCTGTTCGTTGTAAAAAGCAACACTTATCAACTTTGTAGGGTTGTTGGTCATTTTTGAGGGGGTTATAGATGCTTTATCAACAAAACTTCTCTTGCGACTGGCCTGCAATATATGTCAAGTACGTTCAGAGTAAAACTTATACTCATTCCCAACAATCCATTTCAATTAGTTTTAAACTGTTATTTTCATAAGAGAAGTGCCATAATGGATAATCTTCTGTAATGATAAACCTTCCTTTCTTTATGGTAAAATTTTTATTCGTTTCTGTTTTTCTAAATAAATAGTTTGGTGGGATGCCATCAATAAAAAAAGTAAAACTATTGAGAATGAAATAACCAAGAGTGGACTCACTAGCCAATGGTATGTTGTGCAATTCAAATTTTACATAAAGAAGGTCTTTACATTTGGAGTCATTATTGAATTGAACAAAAAAATATCTATCGCTATCAAGTTTTAAATTAGGACACTCACTGTTTAAAACCAAGGAATCTACACTGGATAGAAAACAACTGTCCAGTACATTCAATTTAGAAAGTCTAACATGGGTTTCTACTAATGGTCCAACCCCAATTTGTGAAAAAGTTAGGCTGTATGTTAATATAGCTGCAAGAAGTAAATAAAATTTAATTGTCTTCATATGCAAATGGAATTATTGTGAATAAGGTATTTTAGTTCGGCTAGGTACGTGATAAATGTGAAACATGGGGATTTTTCTTCCTTCAGCTTTCAAAATATTTTTTACTTCTTTTGCAAAACCTAAGTCACCAGATATCCTACCTGGTAAATCCGAACCACTTGGGGTCATGCCAACAGGTTGAGAATTGTTAAGTTCTCTTAGTGTATATCCGTTCAACAATTGACCATTAAGCAAATAGGTCATTCCACTTTCTTTTCGCATCTCTTGGCTAGTTGTAATAAAATTCAACCCTTTATCACCTGCTATCCCTGTCATAGCCTGGCTAAACTCAACTTTTGATGGACTTCCTGTTACATTTTGGATCAAGAAATTGAATAATTCAGTTCCATTTTCATCACCTCTAACACTATAAACTTCGTATTAACTCTTCGCTTTTTCGCCGGGAAATATTGTTGTTAATAATAATGTTAATTCGGCAGGCCCTATTTCTTTTTAAACTTTTTTATCGAACAGTTGCTTTTTTCTGGTAAAAACAGTTCTCAAACATTTGGGTGCATTCATCGCCTTCACAACAAATTTCGCAAACGCGTTTATACACTTTATAATCTATAAGTTCCACATCAGTCGAAACGAAATTATCCTTTACCGGCTCGCAACGAAGTAAATCGGTGCTTAAGTATTTTTTATTGCTGTCGGGAAAAACGGTAGCTACTATAGCATTGCATCCCAATCGGTTTTGTGCCTCGATAGCTCCTAAAAAATTCGCCCCCGACGAGATTCCCACCGCCAAACCTAACTCTCTGGCCAGTTTTTGTGCCATAATAATGGAGTCGCCGTCATCCACTGCTATTATTTCATCGAGTTCGTTTAGTTTTACGATTTCGGGGATAAATTCATCTGAAATACCCTGAATGCGATGATGTCCAACCTTATATCCGGTACTCAGCGTAGGCGAATTTTCCGGCTCGAGGGGATAGATTTTCACATCGGGATTTTTTGTCCGCAAGTATCTGCCAACACCCATAGCTGTTCCGCCTGTTCCTATTCCGGCAACAAAGGCGGCGGGCATAAGTCTATTGTTGTACATTTGATGCCATAATTCGCGTCCGGTAGTTTGCTCATGTGCCTCTACATTGTATTGATTGGCAAATTGTTTTGGCAAAAAAATGTTCGCTTTGACAGCTGCAATTTCTTCGGAGATGTTTATGCTACCCAAAAAACCGCCTTGCTCGCGTGTTACAGGAATAATTTCTGCGCCCAGGCTGCGAATTATGTCTACGCGTTCCCGACTTAGCCAATCGGGCATTAATATTTGCACCGGATGTCCAAGCATCCGTCCGATTGCCGAAAACGAAATACCTGTGTTACCACTTGTTGCTTCAACAATTGTATCGCCGGGTTTGATAGCGCCCGTTTCGTACGATTTTTGCAAAATATACAATGCCATACGATCCTTAATGCTACCCGTGATGTTGTATTGCTCTGATTTTGCATACACAACCCGCTCCTCACCCTTGTACCGGAAACGGATAGATAACAACGGCGAGTTTCCAACCAACCGCCACATGGTCTCAAATTTTACTTCAGAATTTGTTCTTAGTTTACTCTCTTTCATCACACCATGTTTTGATTTATTGCCTTCTTCCGTAATTACTGATTTTTCCCACTTGTAGCATACATTTTTTACATTTCTGACTAACTTTTTCCTATCTTATTGCGCATCAACAATTTGAAATTCAAAGCGCCTCTTTTGCCAGTCCAAATTTATCAATTTGTTTTTTAATACGCTTAACTAAACCAATTTTCTTTGCTTTGGGCATGCTCAGCAAATGTTTGAGACTAAAAGAGGTGTCTGCAAAATCAGGAAAACAAACTAAAAACTTCTAGCCATGATCAAAATGGATTTCAGGATCTTTGACTGCCTTTGCTGCCATTCAATTGACATCTGTTCAAAAAACGCTTAATTTCTCCTTAAAAGACACCAGTCTCTCCGGTTTTCATTGAACAGCCATCAGTCCAAAAAGCCATTGCGCCTCAGCTGGTTAATGGCTCTTTATTTGGGGCTTTTCGGCTATTCGACTTAGTGTTATAGGCACACCCTTCTATAATTATCTGATTACAATTACTTTCTGGTTGTAAATTTCTTGAGAGTCTGTTGTTACACGGATAAAATAAATTCCAGTCGCAAATTGTGAAATGTCGAGCGTTACATTTTGCTGAGTGTCAAATATTGTGGTAAAGATTAATTCTGCTCGTGGAGTATAAATATCTATTTTAAACTTTCCTGAAATATTGTTAACCAAATTAATGTAAATGTTTTTATCTGAAGGATTGGGGTAAATATGCAGGAATTTATTTAAGTTCACCTCCTCAACTCCTGTTGTATTAATTGGACAACCTGTTCCCAAAAACCAAGGCACGGCAGTTGAATCGTTAGAGAAAAAATCAAGAAGCAGACCACCTATTTTTATGGCTCCTGCATCGGAAGGATGGGTACCGTCATTGGCAAAATGAGTGGGACAATTATAAAATACATTTGGATTGGTAATTTGGGGGTTATTCCCATCTGACCACATATAAATGCCCCAACCCAGCCAAGGGGAATTTGCACCGGAACCTGAAAAGGCAAGTTGGGGATCTCCATTTATCTGGTCTTCAATAACTTTCTTCACTGCCCAGCCCTGCCAGTAAGCATATGGCTCTGGATTTAAGGTGCTAATTGCATACCTTGCAGATATTCTGCTTGCCATATAGCAAAGTTTGGCATTAGGAAATCTGGTCTTAATTTCATTAGCAATTAGCTTGAATTGAGCTGCGAGTGTGTCGTGATAGTTTTGGACAGGACTTGTTCCTGCTGGATTTGCTTGCTTAAGCCATATTACCTGCACTTGGTTTGCGGTAACGCCTGCATTAGTTAGGCGTGTATTTACGTTGTTCCAATAATTTGTATATCCTGTACTACCAGGATTAGAAATGATGCTTGCAACATGACCACCCAAGGCGCCATCTACTAAAACGAGATTAGGATTTTTCCCCGGGAAGGCATTTGCTTGTTGAATAAACCGCTGGGATTCATGGGTAGTGTTGGACATACCGATACTTAACCAAACAATTTTCCCATTTACAGTGTCAGGGTTCCCGTTTGTATCCAAGCACTGAACCTGTGATGCTATTTGCATACCCGCATTCTTATGAGCCGAAGGTAGAAAATTTGAGCCGTTGGGATATAATCCACCCATAAGACCTGTTTCGGGAGAAATGCCCGTCCCTAAGTCATTGATTGGCAAAAACCCTGTTGCGGATGCTGCGCAATCTGGTTGTGAAAATGTCATTTCTAAGGAAAAAATCAAGAAAAAGACAGTAAGAAGTGTTAAAGTTTTCATAATTATAAAATTGGTCAATTGTTTCTGCTTATAGTTTTTCAACAGATAATTTCTGGTATTGTGTTCTGTTAGGATTGTCTATAACGTCAGTCCGTCCTCCAAAGGCGGACACATCCAAAAACCTGTTGTAGGTGTCAAGTTGATTTGTTCAAAAAACATTTTCACAAGCGTTTTATTATTAAAGAATCAAAATATCAGCCAATTCTCGTTCTAAATTTTTAAGCTTCTTTTTTCTAATCATAAATTCAGTCAATATTTCCATGTTTGAAATCAGCTGGTCACAAGTAACTATTCCTTTTTCCATAAGTTGGGTTTTCTGTTTTCTTGTAAGATGCTCCAACGCTGTAACAGGGAAAATCTTTTCTTGTTCCATAATTTCTTTTAATCCATTATTCTGCGGGTAATCCCAACCTAACAGAATGATATTGTTGCACTTGCTGTATGTGATTGAATCGTATGAGAAACGGGTATTGCTAACTACGCCGGCAGAAAAAGAAAGGTTTGAATAAATCGGCATCTCTGCTCTTTTTCTGATAACATCATCAACACGAGCACGAACATAAAGCGAAACCTGTATTGATATGTGCTTGCCCTGGTCTTTAGAATATTTGCATTCAATAAGTAACTGTTCGGTTTTGTTTGTTGCAATTACATCTATTTCGTGGGCAATACAGTGTCCTTCAACATTTTTTCCTACTTCAACGTTGAACCCACGCCGCTTGAATATTTCGCCAATAAAATACTCAAATGGATAACCCGTTGGCCCGAGTTCAAACAGCGATTGTTTCAACTTGTAAAGCATCGCATTCCTGCGGTTGTGCTTTCTAAGCATCCGAAAAGCCATTCTATATATTTTTCTTGTAGAAATACCCTCATACAGAGAGGTTTCGATATCGAACGCAATTGATTCAGAAGTTTTATGATCAGCACCAACTCTCCTGAGCGAGTGTTTTAGTTTCGACGCATCGAAAAACTCTGATTCACCTGAGGCTTTTCGTATCAATATTGTATTGTTACTGCTCATTTTTTTTTCTTCGAAAATACTTAAACACTTCCATTACAAATATCATTGGTACAGCTAAGGCCAATATATACAACCATTCGTTAAAAGTAACTGGTTCTACTCGTAGTATTTTTTGCATAAATGGAATTTGCATACTAAGAATATGGATACCTTGTGCAGCCAAAACCCCAAATACGAGGATGATATTTCTTTTTAATGGCACTTTAAATACCGAAACTCTTTCGGAACGGCAATTAAAAGCGTGGAAATTTTGCATAAATACCATAAGTAACAAGATAAGGTTGCGTGCGTGAATTTCGCCCATTTGGGTGTATGTGTTTAAATAATACCACAGCCCAAAAACGATGAAGCCCATAGTTGCTCCCGATACTATGGTTTGATTGACCATAAAAGGGTTGAATATTTTTTCGGAAGGCTTGCGGGGAGGTCTTTTCATAGCCCCAGGTTCTCCTCCTTCGAAAGCAAGGGCAACGTCCTGTATTCCATTGGTAACTAAATTTAACCACAATAGTTGTACGGCAAGCAGCGGCAGCGGCAAACCAGCAGCTATTGATGCCAGAAACAGGATAATTTCAGCCGCTCCTGTTGAAATTAAGAGGTAAATTACTTTACGCACATTATCAAAAGCAAAGCGGCCTTCTTCAACGCCCGCCACAATTGACGAAAAGTTGTCGTCCACCACAATCATTGAACCAACCTCTTTGGCTACATCGGTGCCGGAGCCCATTGCCACACCAATATTGGCACGTTTAAGTGCAGGGGCATCGTTTACACCATCGCCTGTTACAGCAACAAATTCACCCCCACGAATTAATACATCTACAATTTCCAATTTTTGAGTTGGTGAAACCCTGGCAAATACAGTAGTTGACTCCACTAATTTCGCGAAAGCAGAGCTTTCATGCGCCCCTGCATCGGCGAGCATTTGTCCGGTTACCACAGAGGTATCATCATCAGCTATTCCCAATTCGCGTGCTATGGTGCCGGCGGTTTCGGGGTGATCGCCAGTTATCATTATTACTTTTATCCCAGCTTCCCTGCATTGCTCAACCGATTCCTGAGCTTCCGGTCTTAACGGGTCAATAAAGCCTACAAGTCCGTAAAATGTGAGCGCGGGAATATCTTCATTGTCATAGACTTCTTTTTTCTGATAATCTTTGTATTCGCCACTTGCAAATCCCAAAACCCGATAACCACCTTTGGCTAGCTGTTCAGCATCGGCAAGTATTCTGGCTTTATCTATTTCTTTAATTTCGCCATTGGCTGACATAGTTGTACAAAAATCGAGAATGGTCTCCACAGCGCCTTTTGTTCCAATGAAAACCGCGTCTTTTAAGTTGTAAAATGATGCGGAGAATTTACGCTCCGATTCGTACGGAATTTTTCCAATCGGTTTTTCCTCTTTCAGCCATTTTTCGGGATTTATGCCCAGTTTGTAACTCATGCCCAGCAGCGCAACATCCATTGCATCGCCATGATAGGACCATTGATCATTTTCTTTGGTAAGCGAGCCCTCGTTGGCAAAAACAGCTATACGTGCAATTTTGGCAAGCTCATCATTTTCTGAAACCTCAATTGATTTTCCTTGCGAATCAACAACTTTACCTTCGCCATTGTAGCCTTGTCCTTCAATAGTGTAGCGGTTGCTATCGGATAGCTGTATAATTTTTGCCGTTTGTTCGTTCACGGTAAGTGTGCCCGTTTTGTCGCTGGCAATTACGGTGCAACTGCCCAAACTCTCAACCGATGTAAGTTTGCGGACAATTACATTTCGCTTTGCCATGCGTTTGGTGGCTATGGATAATGCTACAGTTAAGGCTACCGGCAAACCCTCAGGAATAGCAGAAACAGCCAATGCGACCACAAAAAAGAAGATTGCCGTAAAATCCAACCCCTGCAATCGGAGTATAACTCCCAAAACAATACTTAAGGCAATAATAAAAATACTGATTTGCTTAATGAATTTCTCCATTCGCTGCACCAGTGGTGGTTTTGCAGAAGCCGACCCTGTTACATCCTGTGATATCTTACCTACTTGCGTATCGATGCCTGTACAAACTACCACACCCAAGCCACGTCCTTTTAGCACGGTAGCACCAGCAAAAGCCATGTTGGTTCTTTCGGCAACGCCAAGGTTTTTCTGCAATACAGCAATGTGTTTTTTTGCAGCGATGGATTCGCCGGTAAGAAAACTTTCGTCAATTTCCAGGCCCGATGCTTCAAGCAAGCGCATATCGGCAGGTACTTTCAATCCCGATTCCAGTAGCACAATATCGCCCGGAACAACGTCTTCGGATGGGATTTCTGTTTCTTTGTCACCTCTTCTTACCCTTGCTTTAATTTTCATTAAATTCTGTAAGCTGCTGGCACTCCTCTCGGCATTGAATTCCTGATAGGTTCCCAATGCACTATTGATGAAAATGACCAGAAAAATGAATACAGCATCTTCACCTTCGCCAATCGCAACCGATGCAACAGCAGCAGCAACAAGAATAAAGATTAACGGATTCAATAGCTGGTGCAGAATTATCTGCCAGAGGGTAACTTTTTTACCCTCTGGCAGTTTATTCGCGCCGTAAAACTCCAACCTTTTTTTTACTTCATCCTGATTTAATCCCTTTTCAGTTGTTTTTAACCCGCTGAAAATTTCTTCTTTTCTGAATGCCTGCCAATGTTCCTGGGCTATTGTGTCCTGATCTTTCATAATATTATATTTCTAATTACAGCGCCAAGTCGATGCTGTCTTTCTTAGCATGAATGCTAATGGTTTCGGACTTGACGAAGGTGGCGATTTGCACAACTAAACTTCAACCAAAGAGCCAAACTTTGATTAACCACAGATGTGTCTGCGGAGCACTGAACCGCCAATTTTGCCAAACCCGTGTTCAAGCGAAACCCTACGATTCACTTCGGGTAGCTTTCCGGTTCAAAGCTACGGATAAAACCATGATTGTTTCACCTTTAAAACTAAAAAATCATGGAGAAACTGAGTCAAAAATCTGTGAAAGCATTGCTGATGCTTGAAAAAGTGATGGTGGCCTCGGGTAATTCAAAGTGCAGTTTGAGGGCCTGAGTGATTGTTTTTTTTGCTTCAAAATCACGCAAACGATCCAAAAACTTCTCATTATGATCAAAAAGTCGCTCAGATTCTGCAACTGCTTTTGCTGCCAAACCTCAGATCACTGTTCAAAAACCGTTTAATTCCTCCTTAAGAAAGACTAATCTCTCCGGTTTTCGCTGAACAGCGAACAAACCAAAAAGCCATTTCACCTCAGCAGGATAATGGCTCTTTTTTAGGGGCTTTTCGGGTATTTAGCTTGGTGTTGGTGGCAGTTTTCTATTTTGACGCAGTCGAATAAAAGTCATAAGTTGCTTTTGCGATGTCTGATATAATTTTCTCGTTTGTTTCAAAATTTTGCTTCGATTCTGTCACAAAGACACTGATGATAAAATGCTCCCCATTGGGCATAAAGACAATCCCAATATTGTTTACTGCAGCCGTGATTCCTGTTTCTTTATTTGTGCCTGACCAACCTGTTTTGTGAGCTACAATTACTTCATCAGGCAATTGACCTTTTAGTCGGTTTTTTCCTGTTGTAGTTTCCTTCATTGTTTTCCAAATAAAGTCATAACTGTCCTTTGAGAGTAAGTTGTTTTCATTGTCATAAAACATTTTAAGCGTCTTGCTTGCAGTTTTAGGGGTCGTCCAGTTTTGAAACATATTTTCCCACCTTGCTTGCATATCTTCTTCATTGAAAGTTATTTCAATATCTTGAATTTTATTGTTTTTAAAATATTCCTCAACTGTTTTAGGCGTTCCAATAAGTCTTATTAAAACATCGCAAGCAGTATTATCACTTTGAGAAACAGAATATTGAATTAATTTTGCAATGGTAAAACTCCCACCATTCGGATTTAGGTCTCTAAGAGGACTCCAAAAATCTTCTGGTAAAAGTTCATCTTTACTTATCTCAATTTTCTGGTCTAACGAAAGTTTTCCTTTGTCAATCTCAGACAAGACTGCTAATGCTATATGGAACTTAAACACACTTTGCATCGGAAAACGCCTGTCTCCATTAAAAGAAATAGTGTCTTTTCCATTATTGCCAATTATTGAAACACCAACAATTGCTTGATTGTTTGAAATGATTTGCTCTATTTTATTTCGAAGCAGATCTGTTCTTATATTTGAAGTTTGGCAACTCGTAATCAGTAATAAAAGTAAAGTAATCAATTGATATAGTCTTGTCATAATAATCTGTTTCTTTAATTGTGTAAGGGTCCCTAAAAATTACCACCCAACGGCAGTCCGTCCTCCCTAGGCGGACATATCCTCCAAAGGCGGACAAGTCCTCCAAAGGCGGATGCATCCTCCTGAGGCGGACACGTCCAAAAACCTCCTCTAATTTTCATTTTACTAAAATTTTACCCTGCTAAATTAGCAAATACTTCCGTTGTAAAGAAGCGGTTTTTTCGAGGCAATTTTGTGAATGATTTTATACAAACATTCAAGCGGAAAGGCGATGCCCCCTGATTAACAAAATCGTCCAAAACTTTCTATTGAATGCTAAACCATTGTTGCAGCATACTATAAAGCACAAAAACCTGCAATACCTCAAAGAATGTCACCCTTCTGGATTTTGGCGGGGATGCGCTGCATCGAACTTGTCGAGATGTAGTTCAATCCCGAAAATTCGGGTACGTATCGCTGGAATTAGCAGACCGCTCTGCGTCCTGTTTATTATGCGCTGGTTTTCATTAATTCTTTAACATTTTGCAAGGGGCTTGTCCAACACTTTTTGATGTCAATGTACTTTCCTGTAAAAGTTGTATTTAACAACCCGTTTTCATGAACTATATCCGTTTCATTTAGGTGCCCATATTTATAAAATACATGTGTCTTAAACATTTCAACGAAATCGTTGATTCTACCAATGACCTTTTTGTTATTGTTTGTTTTTAAGAAAGTAATTTGTGATCCTCCTGTAAGAAAACTGACATTTTTGTAATTGTCGATAATTCGATCATGATATAGTTGCTCTTTTAATCGTTTTTCGAAAATTTCATCTATGTTTTTAATATCCCTTTTTACAATATCGGCAATGAAAACTGAATAATAAGTTAAAATATTGACAAAGACAATGCACTTTTTTCTGTCCACATAGAAGATATGAGCATTCCAGTCTGATGCTTTTATGTCGTGGTAATCTTCTGGCAACATTTCATCAATGTTCCCAATGAATTCTTTAAGTTTTTTTGTGCAATATACTCTTGCCATAATGTATCTCTGTCAATTTAGGAATGCCTTATAAACTTCTAACTAACGCTTTCACAATATACTGTATATCTATATATTGAAATTCAAAGCTCCTCATTAGTCAGCCCAAATTTATCAATTTGTTTTTTAATACACTTTACCAAACCATTTTTCTTTTTTGGTCTAAGAAGAGGTATCCTGCCAGGTTGTTGCAGGGAACACCTTTGACCACCATGTTCCAGATGATGACAGCGAGTTTTCGGGCTATAGCACTGATGGCTGAAACACGCCCCTTGCGGAAATTAATCCATTGAAGGAAGTCTCTCAAAGGGGTTGAATCTTTGAGATTGCCAATAGCATTGGCAACATTTCGCAAAGCTATTTTGAGCCTGTTGCTGCTTTTTGGAACTTTGCCCGAAAGTGCCTTTTCAACACTACATCCAGACGGAGATTGAGCAACCGAAGGTTCTTTTGTATCTTTCTAGAAGTAGCTGCACTAAGGCCAAACTCCTTCGCGCATGTCCTGTTTTCCGTACCCTTGCCATATCCCCTGCTGCTGTATGTTAGTATAGGGTCCCGCACAAAGGTTTGTGATGCATACTGATAATCATGCAGGCAATCCAAGCCAAAAATATCGTTACTATGAAGTTCGTAACCCGGTGCTACACGCTACTAAATTTTACTTCAAATCCCTTTTATTCAATATAAACACTATCGAAAAAAGATAAATGCCGAACCATGCTGTGCTGCTGATAATTGCTTTGAGCGGAACAAAATCATCAATTTCCATAAACACATACCGGCTGAAAGGAAAAGGAATAAGGTTGTTAAGGGATTTTACAGGCAGATACTGAACTATTTCCGGCATAATGCCGTCACGGAAATAAGGTGCATTCTGAAAAATAGCGGTAGCTATCGGCTCAAACATGATGGTGTACAAAAACAATGCAATAATCACGAAACCAGCCTTTTTGATGATAAGCGACAACAGGAAAGCAAGTGTGCAGTAAACAAGAATATCGTAGAAATAGGCTGCCACGAATTCCGTTTTGTCAAAAATGTATTCAGCACCCCATACATGCGAATAAACAGATCCGTTTACCAGCCCGGCAATAAAAAGAAACAGTGTACTGATGGCCGCCATGGCCACGATAAACGACATTTTGCTCAACAGGAATTCCTTTTTGCTGATGCCGTCAACTACGTTTTGGCGCATAGTGTTATAAACCACATCGTTGTTAACGGATATAATTACAATAAACGCCAGCAAAATTTTATTAAACGAACCGAGGTAGGCAATGTTTTGCCATATATCCGGAAAATCGTAAATCGGAATGATAGATGGGTCGATACCGTTGAAATCCATACCCTCGCTTTTGAGCCATGCCAGAAAAAGCCCACCGCCCGAAGCAATTACAAGCAACGCCAAAAGGTACATGCCGACTAATATCCAGAAAAGGCGGTAGTTCCTGATTTTCAACCATTCGAGTTTCAGCGCCCTAATCATGTTCTTTTAGTATTTTTAGGAATTCCTTTTCAAGTGAATTGGTTTGAGTGACCAATTTCTTTAAAACGATACCTTGTTTAAAACAAAAATCATTTATTCCTGCCGAAGTAAATTCCGGCTTTAACACTACAAATATGCTGCCGGCTGATTTTTGAACTGACTCAATCCCCGCGAAATCGCCCAGGCATTTTTCGAGCTTTTCCATATCCTGGCTGGCAACTTCCACTCGGTTTATTTCACCCAAAGTATCTTCAACACTGCCCTGATGGATCTTAATTCCTTTTCGCAAAACACAAAAATGGGTGCATACTTTCTGAACTTCGTCCAGCAAATGACTGGCAATAATGATAGTTTTACCCTGTGCAGCAATTTCTTTTATCAAATCACGTACTTCGGCTATTCCCTGCGGATCGAGGCCGTTGGTGGGTTCGTCCAAAATCAATACAGGTGGGTCGGAGAGCAAGGCTGAGGCTATTGAAAGACGTTGTTTCATTCCCAGACTGTAGGTTTTAAACTTATCATCTTTCCTGTCAATCAGGCCAACCAAGCCGAGCACCGTTTCAATCCGGTGAGTTCCGCATTGCTTGATGTGGGCTACGATGCGCAGGTTCTGTACAGCTGTGAGGTATGGATAAAAACTGGGCGTTTCGAGGATGGATCCGATGTTTTTACGGGCTTCAACAGCGTTCACATTATCAAACCACTGAAACGAACCTCCGCTGGGAGCAACCACTTCCAGTATCATGCCAAGAGTTGTGGTTTTGCCACTTCCGTTTGGACCAAGTATGCCGAAAACCTGGCCCCGGGTAACAGTGAGATCCAGTTTATCCACTGCCTGTATTCTGCCAAAGCGTTTCGAAAGCTTATTTATTATGAGGATGTTTTCCAATTTACCTTTTGTTGAGTTCAAAAATATTGATCATATCATCCGATTGAAGACTCTGCATCAATGCCGGGATTTTCTGCCATCCGATGCGGCCACGCAAATAAAAAGCATATAGTGCATCTTTGCTTTGCATCACGCCTACAAACTGGTTTTCGGATTTGCTTTCTTTGCCGTACATAATGAAATTTGTGGTTCCGCCCGACATGGAAACATATTCTTCAAATCCGGTTTTATTATAGGCTGTGATTATACTTTTGTACGATTGACTCGCCTTTGCTGCCGAATCGAGTGTGTAAACCAGTATTTTCTCAATACCGTTCACCAACTCGTAGTAATCATTATTTTTGGCCAGATTGATCATACGCAAAGTGCTGGGATAAAAACAGAATTTCCTCTCTTTATGCTTATCTGCGTATTCTTTAAAAGCAGTTTCCTGTGCATTCACGACTGGTAAAAGCCCTATTAACAGGCCGAAAACCAGTACTAACTTACTTTTGTTTGCCATCATCAATATGTTTCAGTTGGTCGAGACCGGGTACACGCATTTGCTGTGCAATTTTCGAAATATTTTTCAGGTCTATTACACCCCACAAGCTTATCATAATAAACTGCTTTTTTTCGCCGCCTACCATAATCAATTCCGAAATTACTCCATTGCTTTCCTTAACAGAAAACAACATATTTCCACGGGCATCATACACTGAAACTAACTCTTCGTAACCGGCTTTGTTTACATCGGCAACGGCTTGTTTATATAGTTCTGCAGAATTTGGAAGGCTGTCGGCCATAAGTACTTTGAGCCCTTTCAGTTTGCTTACCGTCTGCAGGAATTCATTTTCAGCAGCGCTGCCTGCTTCCAGGTTAGTAAAGAGCGAGAACATTTTCTGGCTCACAGAAACTTTTGTAACCTTATCGTTATCAGCATACTGGTTCATGTATTTGGTGATAACGGTTCCTTGTGCCATCATAGCGATCGAGACGAAGAACATACTAACAACAAGAATGGTTCTTTTCATGATTATGTTTTTTTGTTGCGACTTTTTTGAATTTCATTGGATCGAAGTCGTTCCAGCTAAAGTGTAGGACGCATAAATGTATAAAATGTTACATTGAAAGAAGAAATAAAAAATCTATGGAAGCATTGCTGATGCTTGAAAAAATGAAGGTAGCTTCGGATCATTCAACCTCTAGTGTGACTTCATGTGTGGATGCTTTTATGCAGTACAATCACGAAAACGATCCAAAAACTTCCCATTATGATCAAAAAGTCGCTCAGATTCTGTAACTGCTTTTGCTGCCAAACCTCAGATCACTGTTCAAAAACCGCTTAATTCCTCCTTAAGAATGACTCATCTCTCCGGTTTTCGCCGAACAACGAATAGACCAAAAAGCCATTACACCTCATCAGGATAATGGCTCTTTATTTGGGACACTTCTGGTATTTGACTTGGTGTTGGCATCAGCTGTACTATTCATTCTACTTTATTTCAACAAATTAAATCTGGCTAATTTTTTCATCTACGATTGATTTTAATTTTCCATCGTCAAGCTGTTGCGTGTATCCTTTGTCTTTGAGCAACGGATACCCAAACTTTTGATAGAAACCTATTACATCAGGAAGTATGTCAAGGTATAAACTTGACAAGTGCCTCACTTTTCTTAGTTTCGTAAACTCCAAATCGTTTATTGTCAATTCAATGATTGAATTGTCAGCATCTTCAATGAGTTTTTGTACAGAATAAATATCAGCAAGAGATTTCTGTGTCTCAAAATTCAGCTTACTTACTAAACCCGAATTTGTTATAGTTTTGTAAGCAGTTGAGCGAAGCATTGGTAATTGAACACCATGCCAAGCTTTTAGTTGGAAGCCATGAAGTTCTCCAAAAGTGTCAGGATTTTGATTTGCAATGCTATCAATCTGTTGTGAGATTTTGTAATGATAGTTGAAAGTATATACAATTCTGTTGTGATTGTGGCTTAATTCGAGTGCTATGCTTTTGAGTGCGATTTCAACTTCCTTTTCTGATTTACTGTTCTCCCTAACTTCTGTTAACCAAAAAGCCAGAAATACACTTGCAAAAACAATAACACCTTGAATAAAGTGATTTAAAATACTTTCCTTAATCTGAATTGCAGGTATTTTTAGTTTTTTCATGATTCTTTGGTTAATCTGAGTTTATGTGGACTTGTTTTTGGAACTCTTTCTATTAATTTCCGTGCTTCGAGGTCAAGTTTTACCGTAACCATATACCAAACAACTTTGCCGTCAAAACTTTCAGAAAGCTCTTTTACAGCAAGGTCAGTTAATTCATCAAAACCTATATCCGAATGTTCTTCTAGCTTTGAAAGGATGAATGTTTTGATTTCTTCATATCTTCTTAAAAGAATGTTGACCCCTTGTTTTCCATCTGGGTGTAAGGTCAATATTTTTGTTTCATTCATATAATTTTCACTTTAAATGAGTATTTACTAATTATTATCAGAACTTCTTTTTTTCATTTGCTGCTATTCCAATAGGCAATCCAACTGCTATCCCAATGGGAATTGACCATAACCAAACAGAGCTGTCTTTTGTAGCAAGTTGAACAATTATTGAAATCAATGCTGCAACAATAGCACCCATTGCCATACCTGTTGCGGGGTTTAGTTGAAACTTCTTTTTCATTGTCATTCCGTTTAAGTTTGAAATTAATTTCCAATCGCAAGTTTATGCATTTTTTTTAAAACTCATTATGGCTTTCTTTCTCCTTGTTTCTTTCACAAGAAATTATCAGGAAGGTTGCAAGGCCAAATGAGATGAAACTTGTACTATTCTATTCATTTTGGTTTGGGGTTTCCTGGAATACGCTGGTCTTGCCAGGTTTTATTCCCATTCTTTTCATTCCAAAGAAAAATCTCATTGTATTATTTCTCCTTATGATTTGGTACAGGCCAATAGTAACAATAAAGGATGTTGAAAGAATAACAAGAAATTTTTCCAAAATCGATAATTCCCATTGAACAACAAAATATCCAAAAATCACAATAACGGTTTGGTGCAGGATGTAAAAAGGTAAAATTCCTTGATTGAGATCGTTCAAATAGCGATGATTAAAATCCAGAAATTTCTTTCCAAGTCCTATAAATGCAAATACCCAGCATATGCTGTTCAGGTTTTTCAAAATGATTGTGAAAAAGTAATTCAATGTATATTCTGGTATTGAAATATTGTCCAGAAAAGATCTATTGATTAAATACAAACTCCAGCAAAAGATGGCTATTGTTAGAAATTTATAAGCATTTTTTTCGATGAATAGAATGATTTTCTGATTGATTTGCAAAAGAAACCCAAAAAGGAAATAGAGTGAAAATGTTGCGAAATCTGCCCAGTTCAGATATTGAGGAAATACAGGTCGCAAAAGAAGCTCAAGCAAAACAAACGGTATGATGATAAGCCAAAAACTATAAAATGACCGGAATAATTTACTGGATTGTTCACACACATTATTTTGGTATCTAAGTATAAGTTTGAACAGCGGGAGAAACAAAATTGTTTGAACGAATAAATAAACCAAATACCAGATGTGGTATCCTAAATATCCAGTCCATAAGAGATTCCACCCAAAATTTTCATTTATTAAACCATTTGGCAATTGTGTCAGAAATAGAAAATAATTGCCTTCAAATCCTGATTGCTGAATAGCTTCAATGAATTTTTGAGGAGGGATCAATATAAGAACACCAAAAATATAGGGGATGATCAGCCGCTTTATTCTTCCATTTAAGAAATTTTGCCTTTTGGATTTCATCGCGAAATAAGTACCGGCACCTGATACCAGAAAAATAATATACATTCTCCAACTATGCATAAATTCAATGATATAGTTGATCGAAATGCTTGTTTCAGGGTTTTTCAAATGCCATGGATAGGTATCGAACAAGCGAAAGGAGTGAAAAACAAATAGCAGACCGAAGGCTATAACTCTCAACCAGTCAATATAATACATACGTTGATTAGTGCTCATATTTCTACTTTTACGTTTTAGTTTCAAAATACTTTGAGATAGACGGTAGCACATGTTCTTTCTACCTGATGTGGAGATGGTCCGGACGTCCAGTATTGAATCACCTTCAATTGCAAGCGAATTGGGAGAAGGATTTGTTTTGTCTTCATCCGATTTCTTTTAAAGTTTCTGACAAAACTACATTTTGGTGTTGTGACAAATGCCCGAAAGTGTAAGTTCGGACTACAAGTATTGTTATAGAAAACATTGGAATGTCCGATTAGGGAAGATTGGACTCAGCCGGGCAAGTCAAAATCAGTTTTCTTGAATTCAGTTGGCGTTTTACCGGTGAGTTGTTTGAACACGCTGTTAAAGGTTGATTTTGAATTAAATCCGCACTCGAAGGCTATTCCAAGGATAGAATAATGAGAATATTTTGGGTCAGACAACAAACTTTTTACTTCATTAATCCTGTATTCATTAATAAACTCGTAAAAATTTTTATTAAACTTTTCATTAATTATTTGGGAAAGATTATTGGGTGTCGTTTCAAGTTTGTTCGCCAATTCTTTTAAAGTCAGGTTTTCATTTAAATATGGTTTTTCGTTTTCCATAGATTTGGTAAGCTGTTTAATAAGCTTTTCCTTTTCAACATCTTTTAAGGATGAAGTTGCATATTTGGGTTTAAGATTTGGAGCAGATTCGATTTGCAGAACTGGATGATCATGTGACAATACAGGTTTTTGTTTAATACCATAATAACCTAAAAAATAGATTATTACAGTAAGAGTGATGTACATAAAATGGTCTCCGTCTTCATAAGAGATAAAATTTAAAAAATCACTTAACAAGCCCATCAATATAGACACGAATGAAACAATTACCATACAAATCAAAACTATTTTTAACCAATGCAAGTCTAAGTCTTTTGTGTTCGAAAAGCTTGATTTGATTTGTTCAAGGTGCTTCTTCAATAAAAGAAGGGAAACTATCGAATAAAAAGGAATAGAAAAATTAATAAAGAATTCGGCAATATAAAAGAAAACTGAAGTCTGCCCCAGTGTTTCATTTTCGTAATAAACTAACTTCTCTTGCGGGCTTATAAAATAGAAGTCAAAAATTAAAAAAGTGGCTACGAATAAAAACGGTAATGTGTGAAATAAAAAATTTCGAAACAAAATTGCTTCATTTTCATCTACCAAAGATTTTGTATAAAAAAACAAAATTGGCCCTAATATTATTGGGAAAGTATATGTAAGTCCCAACAAATGTGGGTATTCGAATATGATCTTTCTTTGAAATAAATAATGTTCAATCAACACAAAACCAATTATGCTGAAGAACAGCAAAAGCAATTTTGGAGGAAGTCTGTTCTTTTTTTTATCTAAAAGTAGAATCCCAAAGAAGAAAGCCTGAACCGCACCAAGTAAAAATATTATATCCATTATTTTAGTCCTCCAATTATTAGCAGTCTGTCAACTTAAGTTGTCAATGCTTTATCGTTATAATTGATGCAAATACAGTCCTCCTGAGGCGGATGCATCCTCCTGAGACGGATGTATCCTCCAAAGACCTGCACCTCCTCCTGAGGCGGACATGTCCAAAATCCTTCTCCAATATTCATTTTACTCATATTTTACCCTGCTAAAGTAACAAATACTTCAGTTCTGAAGAAGCTGATTTTTCAAGCCAATTTTGTGAATGAATTCTATACAAACACTAAAGCGGAAGGGCTATGCCCGCTGATGAGCAAAAATCGTCCAGAACTTTCTATTGAATGCTAAACCATTGTTGTAAAATTCTATAAAGCACAAAAACCTGCAATACTTGAAAGATCATTATCCTTCCGGACTCTGGTGAGGATGCGCTGTATCGAGCCTGTCGAGATATAGTTCAATCCTGAAATTTCGGGAATTCATCGCTGGGTGCTGCGCACAGCTGAGAGTCTTATTTATTGTGGGTAGTATCATAATAGATATGAATCAAGCCAAAAACTAAAATCTTGTCTGTGCTTTCCTTATTTGTCAATTTTATATGCTACTTACTACAATTTGATCCTGTAAAATGCGGTGCTTGTGGTTACGAACAGCTCATTTTTATGCTTTCCACCCCAAGTCATTGAGTGTACACGCTCATCCAATTTGATTCGGTTAATTTCATTTCCGTCCTTATCTAAAATAAATATCAGCCCTTCGGCTAAATACAAATTTCCTTGACTATCATACACATTGCTGTACTCACCTCGTTTTACAAATTCACGCATATTTGAAAGCCTACCTTTGTCATCTACATGAAAACGGTAAGTGGTTTTGGTGTCTTCATGGGTCACATAAACAGCTTCGCTTTGGTTTGGCGAAACTCCCATAAGCTGTATCGAGCGCCCGAGATCAAAAGTGTAGGGAATGATGGTAACACCATCCGGTGCGATAAAGCTTGTTTCGGCGAAACTCGTGGCTACCTCCTTAAAAATATCTCTCCACCGATGGGTAGGATGGATTACACGTTCTACATTTTTCACCTCATTCGTTTTCACAAGCTTTAGTGGCTGCATGTCATCCACATGATCAGGATTTATGGCATAGGCCATAATTGCCCAGCCTCCATTCCCCCAACCACTATAATAGGGGTTATTGTCCGGCAATGTCTCGATTGTTTTTAGCTGTTCAGAATCTTTAAAGCCTGGTTGTGGATCGTAACGGCAGATTACAATCAAATTATCCCGGGTGTCAACGGCCAGCGAAAATGGCTTGTAAGGGTAATCAGCATAGATGGAAATTGTGTTGGTTTCAGCCGACCAACGGTATATACGCTTCTGCTGATTTTCGCAGAAGTATACATTTCCCCGACTATCAGAAACGGCCCCGGCAGCAAACTCATAGCCAAAGCCTAATTTCTCGGCTATGCTATTCGGGTTTTCATTATTGTTAGATTTTTCATTTCCGCTTATTGTCACTCCGGCAAAATCCCCCGCATATACAATCAGGTTTTTGTCCATATCGAAAATGGTGCGTTCAGGTAAATGCAAAACCTGTGTCCAACTGCGCATATTACGAAATTCAATACGGTGGCTGTTGGATACTTTCACACCCCACGGTCGGGGCGTGTTCACACGAATTGTCCGGTACATCCAGAAATTAGCGAACATCAGGTCTTTGCAGTCAGCTAAATCAAGTGTCTGGGCATTTTTTCCCTCCATGCCTTCTTCCTCAAACTGAAAGGCATAGAAATTCCAATTGGCAACATTGTTAAGGCGAACTTCCTGACGCACATGGTGCTCGATTGACATGGCATAAATTTTTCCCGGGGTTGAGGTGTTGCTGATATATAAGCCTGCACTGGCATAAGTGTTAGCCGTCCATATGTCCTTGAGTATTCCCCCACCATTTTTGGTAACCCAAAGGCTCCAGTACTGATTATCCCAGGCCAGATCCATTCCCTGTGAATAAACCGGTTCTGACGGACTGCTGATATTTTGTTCTCGTCTTCTGATCTGGGAAGGCTGTCCCGGCTTTGCCATGTTTCCATGCCCTCCGACAAATTTCACATCATTGATCATGGAATTCTCATTGGCCATCCACTTCAGTCCAACTGCACGGTTATTATAAGCGCCGGTGTTAATACCAATTCCATTGATTATATCACTCCCTCCTTCTGATGACTCCAGTAAAGGAACGGGTGGTCCAAACCCGCTAAAATTAAGCTCACTTTCAACAAGCAACAATTGAGTGGCATAAGGGTGCAGACCGATTAATGCACTTCCTTTATTCAATTTAATTGTCTCAGTGATCCGATACCAACCTGTTGGCAGATAAATATTTTTGTGTTTGGCAATCGCTTCTTTGATGGCTTGCGTGTCATCTGTTTTGCCATCACCTAAAGCTCCAAAATCTTTGACATTAACCCATGTGTCCGTATGAGGCAGATCCGGGATGACTTTATCCAATTTTTTGGGCACAAGGTCAACGGCTTCCAAATCGATGACAGTTTTATAATCGGAATCATCAGCCATATCATCCATAACCAAACCATGTACAAAATTGTTGATCCGGTATTTATTTCCTTTTCCGTCAATACTTGATCCACCGGGTGAGAAATACACAGGAACATCTACATTATTACACATAATATTCAGTAGATTTATCTGGTTGGCAGCTTCCTTTTCAACCCCAACTACTATACCTTTCTTTACATTTTCAAAAAGGCAGTCTTCCATAAATAATCTGTCCGAAACACCTTGTTGAAGCTCAATAGCTACAGGTACATCCTTCACATGCATAGAAACAATGGCCATCCCGGTATTTCGGCTTAGAACAGCAGCCTTTCGCTGACCTTCAAAATATAGATCGATCATCATCATGGGCCAACCCGGAGATGTCCTGGACGTGGAAATCCCGTATTCACCTCCATAGAATTTCAGATTTTCGATTTCATTTCCCAGGTCATAAATCCCGGCATAGCCATCACCTGTATAAAAGTTGCAATGGTTTACAAAACTGTGCTGTGCAAAATGCGTGCGAAGCGCAATAGCTTTAGGATTCCCTTTTTCAATCCTGAAATTGATGTTTGAGATGGCACTATAAAATGTCCCTGCACCCGCATCCCTCGGCTGCAGGCCTTCTTCAACCAGATTGTCGGTGAACCAGAACATGTAGTTATATTCTTCCTGATAAGCTGCTGAGTTTTTACCCAGTATAAATTCCGGACGATTTTCTCCATATCCAATAATGCGTATAGCTTTTGGAACATAAATGGTTTTACTGATTAGATATTTTCCTTCAGGGATGAATAATATTCCAAAATTCTTTTCCTTTTTAAGCTTATTTATAGCAAACTGAAGCGCTTCTGTTACATCATGCTTTCCTTCGGGCGTTATGTTAAAGTTTTCAGAAGTGAAATACAGCGCTTCCGGGTCATCAGGCATCTGTGTGTAGACTGATTGAGCTTTAGTTAGCGGGGAATAAAGTATGACTGCACAGCATAATATGATCAGTTTCATATCAAATAGTTTTGGTGATTATTGTGCTAAATTTCTATAAAGGAAATAATATTGTTCGTTTTTCTGAATTTTTAATTTCATAGTACCCACAAAGGTTTGGCGATTGGCAAAGAAGCGGATTTCGAAGCACTGAACTGTCTGCCAGCACTGAATCCGCCTGAGGCGTACACAAAACTTCATTTATGCACTGAACCCGCTTTTTTGCCAAACGCCTTTGCTGGGCTTTATTTATCATCTTTAGATTTATTGAACTTTTCAACAATCACTATTGCTTGTTCATAATCCAAATTTGAAATTACTACTTTAACCGAACCTAATCCATCCCAAGGTAAATTCAGAGATCCTGTAATTTCATCCTTGAGGTATGCTTTAATACCTTCATTTTCTAATAAGTCTTTGACCATTTCGGCTTGCCAAAGAATACCACTATAAATCTCAATAAGAAAATGTTCTTTTGTTTTTTTCATTAGATACTACTTTATTTGAATCAATCCGAAATACATGACTTCAAAGACTCTGAGATCGTAATAGTCTTTTAAATTAGCTCTATCCATCTCGCAGCTTTGTCTTTTACCCTGGCACACAACGGTTGAGTGTTGCAGCAGTAAGGGATTGCGGGCTTCAAACCTGTCAAACTACACCGCAGTTTGAGCAGGGCAGAATGCTTAAAATGCCACTGAAACCCTTATTGCTGCTAAACTTTATTATAGCCATGTGCTTATTTTCTGTCATTTAAAAAGCTGTCAATTTAATAATCACTTTCCGAAATACTTTTGTATTAATTCCTCTAATTCTGATTTTTTAATCGGTTTTGCAATATAGTCGTTACAGCCCGCTTCTAAAGATTTTTCCCTGTCCCCCGTCAGGCCATAAGCGGTTTGGGCAATAATGATTACTTCATCGTTAAATTCCCTGATTCTTCTGATAGCCTCATATCCTCCCATTGCAGGCAAACGAATATCCATTAAAATCAGGTCAATGTCGGGATGATTGCGGCATGCTTCAACTGCCTCTTCCCCTGTCTTTACTTTTAAAATTTCCTTGCTAAAGATGTTGATGTAATTGTCGAGCAGCATTTCCGATACTTCATCATCTTCTGCAATTAGGATTTTTAGTTTCCTGATGGTTTGGTTTTTGCCTGAAGCTACAGACTGCTGAACAATGTTGTCTTCAGCCGGCTCGCTATTGTAAGGCAGGGTGAAGTAAAATGTGGAGCCTGCGCCTCCCTGTTTCTCAACTGTATTGCTTTCTGCCCAGATTTTCCCTTCATGCTTTTCAATGAACTCTTTGCAAAGGATTAATCCCAGTCCGGTTCCCTGTTCGTTGGCAGTGCCCGGGGTAGATTCGCTTTCTTCAATATGAAACAGTTTCTCAACCCGGTCTTTCGGGATTCCTATGCCGTTATCCTTTACCGAAAACGTGAGTCTGTTTTCCTGCGCTGCCACCGCAAGGATGATCTTACCATCCTGTCTGGTAAATTTAACAGCATTTGAGATAAGGTTTCTCAGTACAGTGCTGATCATAGCCCGATCGGCAAAAACAGTGACTTTTGAGGGCAGTTCATTTTTAATCGTTATTCCTTTTTGCCGCGCTATGTCATCAAACAGCGCGGTGATGTCGTCAATGGATTCATTCAAATCGAATGGCTCCGGATTAAATGGTACCCTGCCGGTTTGGGAGCGCGACCACTCCATGAGGTTCATCAATAAATCAACCGCCCTTTGAGATGATTGGAGGATAATCCTGGCATAATCCCTTATCCCATCATAGTCATTTTTGTTGATTTGCTCAACAAGCAATTCGCTAAAACCCATAATTGAATTAAATGGGCTTTTCAAATCGTGGGCAATAATGGAGAAAAATTTGTCTTTGGTAGCATTCAGTTCCAACAATCGCAATCTCTGGTCTTTCAATTCAATGTTATTGCTCTCCAGAGCCTTGTTTTGCTCTTCGATAACAATTTTTTGTTGAAAATCAGACCAATTATTTCTCCAAAGAATTAACGAAATAAGAAATCCAATCCCGATAAACGAGAGGCCATTTACCCGGTTTGACAACAATATCTCTGGATTTGACTGTGTTAAAGGAAGCAGATAATATAAGAAACCGTAGGAGGAAAGATACATGATCAGGGCATTGATCGGATGAATCAGAAACACAACGGCAACAAATGTACAGATGACCAAAAACGGTGTAATGGCCGGTGTAACCAACTGATCGATGATCGCGATTGCAACGCCAACCAATACAACAAGCAAAACGAGAATGTTTATCAACCAAAACGTAGTGTTATCTGAAGGACGGTGATGTTTGCGCCTTGTATAAGCCAACAGACCGATGAACAAAGAAAGGATGATTATCAACGTATGTGTATAAATGATGCCCCAACGCCAGGTGAATTCAATGGTATCAGGTTCGGTCAAACTGAAATAGAAAAAAAGAATATGACCAAAACTGATTGGAATGGCAATCAGAGGAAGATAGAAAAAACGTTTTAGGTTTTGTTCCAAAATTTTTCTGTTAATCAGTTTTTTATCTAAAGTTGCAATCATATACTGGTGATTAATTAATGTTCGTTATTCCCCTACTTACTTATGGTGAGTTCTGAAAATTCAGTTTTTTCATTTTTTGACTTGATAAAATCGTAGAACCAACATGCGTATTGCTTTTCCATCTTTATTTCAAATTACCAACTTACGACAGCGTATCCAAACCGTTGAACCGTTTTATAAGTATATCTTACAACCAATTCATCCACTCGTTTTCAGGATTTTCCAAATCCCAATACCCTAATCCGTCTAAAGGACCTTCCTGAATAAAATCGAAGATGCTTTCGTCGGTTTTGATTAGCTCATAAAGTTCCTTCTTAAGATACATAATTTTTGTTTTTCAGCATTAGCTATAACGGCAGTCCATTCTCCATAGGCGGATGCATCCTCCTTAAGGCGGATACATCGTCCGGAGGCGGACTAATCCAAAACCTCTTTCAATTTTCATTTCACTCAAATTTTACACTGCTAAAGTAGCAAATACTTCCATTGTAACGAAGGCGAATTTTCCAGTCAGTTTTGTGAATGTTTTTTATACAAACACCAAAACGAAAGAGCTATGCCTGCTGATGATCAAAAATCGTCCAAAACTTTCTATTGAATGCTAAACCATTGTTGTAAAATACTATAAAGCAAAAAAGTCTGCAATGCTTCAAAGAACGTCCGTTCAATATTTTTCTAAAACCACTAAAAACCGTCGATAAGCACATAGCACCCTTCAGGATTCTGCTGGGGATGTAGTTCAATCCCGAAAATTCGGGAATTCATCGCTAGGTGTTGCGCGCCGCTCAGAGTCCTATTTATTACCAGTAGTATTTTTGTCTTTAACTAAATATTTTAAATAATTATTCATTTGGGTATTAAAAGCTTAAACGTTGTTCCTTTTTCAAGTTGGCTTTCAATATTCATTTTCCAATTGTTTTTAGTTACAAGTTCATTACAAATTATTAAGCCTAGTCCTGATCCTTTTTCATTATTTGTACCTGGCATTGTAATATTTTCATCAATTCGAAACAATTTATTAATTGTTTCTTCACTCATTCCCACACCGTTGTCTTTTATACTAATTTCAATTTCATAATTGCTTTGTCTTACTTCGAAATCAATAAAGCCACCATTTTTTGTGAATTTGATTGCATTATTTAAAATATTCCGAACTACTGTATTTATCGAATTTATATCAATAGAAATATTAATATTTTCATTTAGATTATTCCTTATTATTATTTCTTTTTCTGATGCATTTTTCTTAAATAGTTCAATGTTTTCATTAATTATTTCATTTAGATTTAATAATACTTTTGTTATTTCAAAATGCTCATTTTGTAGTCTTGCCCATTCCAGTAAATCAGATAACAGGTTATAAACTTTTTGAGCAGAATAATAAGATGATTGAATAATTTTTAAACGTTCTTTATCAGAATAATCATAATAGTCATTTGCCAGGATATCCAGAAGTCCCAGTATTCCATAAAAAGGAGATTTTAAATCGTGTGCAATAATAGAAAAAAAGCTATCTTTTTCTTTGTTGAGTTTGGATAATTTGGCTTCATTGTCCCTAAGTTTTGTTTCCACAACCTTTAAGTCGGTTATATCGACAAAAACTGCCATGATGCACATCATTTTTCCGTTATGTAAAACCGGGCTGGCTGATATTGTACTGAAAAAAGTCGAACCATCTTTTCTTTTAGGAATACCGTTTCCAAAATATGGTTCACCACTTTTTAGTTTACTTATAACTTTTTCAGGATTATCGACGTTTGTTGCAAATTCAGAAATATGTTTCCCAATAATTTCAGTTTTTTCGGAGTATCCAAAAAGTTTCACATATTTATCGTTAACATAAGTTATGAACCCGTTTAAATCAGCAAAACCAACAGCGCTTGGCGAATTATCTAAAGCATAATTTTTTAAAAGCAATTGTTCTTCCAGTATTTTTTTTTCTGTTACATCCGTTGCTATACCTCCCATTTGAACAGGATTTCCTGAAGAATCAAAAACTATTGATTTGCGGTCCTGAAACCAAAGAACTTTACCGTCAGGTCTAATAATCCGATATTCACATTCAGACTTTCCTTTACTAAACAATATGTTGGACGATTCTTGTGCAATTTCTCTATCTTCCGGATGGATTACTTCAAACCATAAATTTGGATTATTACTAAAATCAGATGCAGGAGAACCATAGAATTTTTCAAATGAATTATTCAGATCAGTTAATTCTGTTCCATCTCCATTCGCTTTCCAAACAATATCATTCATCAGATTAACGAGTTCATTAAATCTGGATTGGGAAATAATTAAATCATTTTCTTTCTCTTTTAACGCATGAATATGACGTAAACTTTTAATTGCATGTGATGCTTGAAAAGCAATTGTTTCTATTGCCAATTTTGTCTCCTCGTTAATAACACCCGAATCAATTGTTTTTTGGGTAATAAAAAATGAAGCACCTCCAAAATGGTTTTTCTCTACTGAAAAACCTATTGCATAAACTTGTGAAATTCCAAGAATTCTTTCTATTGCTTTACAAATCGTTTTGTTAATTTTTCCATTAACCAAATCAAACAATCCATCCTCAAAGTGAAACAATTTACCGCTTTCGTAACCCTTTTGTTTAGCATCATCCATGTCGATAAACGGGAAGTCTATTTCAAAAGGATTTTTACCAAGTAAAGTTTGAATTGGATTGATAAACTTATCGAATCCAAAACTATGGGTCATTCTAAAATTCATATCATCTGGCTGAAGTTTAGAAATAAGAAAATAGACATCCGGAATAATTTCTCTTATTCCGTCATTCATTATTTGGTAAATCTGAAGTTCTTCATCGATTTTTATTAATTGACTTGAAACCCGATTTAATATCTTGATTAGTTTACTCATAAGTCAAATTAATTTAAATGTTAGAATAAGTTTTTTTTATGAAATAAATTCTTGAAATTAAAATTACTGGTAACGGCAGTCTGTCCTCCATAGGCGGACATGTCCAAAACCTCCTCTAATTTTCATTTCACTCAAATTTTACCCTGCTAAATTAGCAAATACTTCCGTTGTAACGAAGGCGAATTTTCCAGCCAATTTTGAGTATGTTTTTTTTGCATGCGCCAAAATGACTCCAATGAAGCCAAAACGGATGCCAATAACTCGAAAAATGAAAAAATAAAACACCTAAGTCCTTCTTTTCCAATAATATTCAGGATTCGACTTAAGTCGTAGGCAGTGAACATCAATCCAACATCGGCTGAGGCGCGTTTGATGGTTTTCTTTGTCATGATGTAGCTGAACCCCTCCCGAAATTTCGGAAACTCATCGCTGGGTTCCCGATGCTCGGGACAGGCATTGCAGACCGCTCAGAGTCCTATTTATTACCGCCTGGCATTTCTTTCAATTCATAATTTGTGCTTCGTCCACCGCTCGCTTCTTTTTGTAAGATATCCTTCTTAATCAAATCTTGAATATCCCGAAGAGCCGTATCTTGAGAGCATTTGTTAATTTTTCCCCATTTCGAGCTTGTTAACTTTCCGTCAAATCCATCAAGTAGTCTGTTTATTATTTTTTGCTGCCTGTCATTGAGAATTGTGGTGGAATGTATTCTCCAAAATTCTGCTTTATGAAGTATTTTCGATAAAGTCTCATCTGTGGAGTCAATAGCATTTATTAAACATTGCAAAAACCACAAAATCCATTCTGTAATATCTGAATTTCCTTTTTGTGTTTTTTCAAGTTTTTCATAATACTGTCTTCTTTCAACCCTAATTTGTGCCGACATACTGTAGAACCGCCTGATACTTTTGTCAGAACGTGCCAATGTCATATCTGAAATTGCTCTTGTAATTCGTCCGTTTCCATCATCGAACGGATGAATTGTTACGAACCATAAATGAGCTATAGCCGCTTTCAGAACCAAATCTGTTTCATGCTCGTTTTCAAACCAGTCTAAGAATCTTTTCATTTCTGGTTCTATCCTGTCTGAGTTAGGAGCTTGATAATGAACTTTTTCTTTTCCCATAGGTCCCGATACAACTTGCATTGGACCGGTTGTGTCTTTTCTCCAGTCTGCTACTGTAATTTTATAAAGATTACTCCAACCAGACGGGAATAACGCAGCATGCCAACCAAACAATCTGTCTTTTGTCAAAGGCAAATCATACCTTTGTGTAGCGTCAAGCATCATTTCAACTATTCCGTCAACATGCCGTTCCGATTCTACTGCTCCGGCAATATCAATTCCTAGCCGACGAGCAATGGAAGAACGAACTTGTTCTATTTCCAAAAACTCGCCTTCGATTTCAGATGATTTTATAACATCTAAAGTAAGCGTGTTCAAAACCGCTTCATTCTGCAAATCAAAACCTAGTGATTCCATTTTACCAAAAAGTCTGCCCTGTTGATTTCTAGCTTCACCAAGTTTTTTCATCACTTTCTTATTGTCCCAAGTGAAGTCAGTCCAGTTTTCTTTTTCGTGTAAATAGATTTTCATTCTCCGCAATTTATGCGACAAATATACATCTTATTCTCCGCAAATAAAACTTTCTCCGCAAAATATGCTCAGATTATGGCTATTAATCTTCGCACTGTCGTTTTTTTTGCTTGGCAGTAATGTTTTGCAGCTACACGAAGGGCGGGACTTTTACCACAAAACTTGATTTGAAAAACTAATGTTCCATTAACCACAAAACTGTCATTGGAACACAAAACCCCGCCTTTTGGGTAGGTGCGGCTTTGCACAGTAATTCTATTTCACTATTAGTTTCCGTGTCATTATTCCGCTGTCTGTTTTTAGGTAAAGTAAATACATTCCAGCCGAAACATTGTTAATGTATATTGAGTTTAATTCATTTGCTTCAAGTGTTCCTTGTTGAATTATTTGACCAGTAGCTGAAATTATTGAATAAGCTTTAATGCCGTTACCTAATATTGTCAGAACTTCTCCGCTTGCAGTTGGGTTAGGATAAACGCGAAAGGAACTTTCTTTGTCAATATTTTGAACGGATAGAACTACATCTGAAAGTAGTTGTGTTGTCCAGTCGTATTGAGAGTTAATGTAACTCAACCCAGTTAAAGCCACATTTCCATTGTCAAAAACATATAAAGAAGAAACTGCATCATCGCCATTTGCAAGTCCGTTGTATCTGTAAACGCCCGTTGATACACCCGTTGCAGAATCAATTTTTAAAACAACATAGTCATAATCTGTCGTAACGCCTAGCCTTTGGCTATTGCCACCAATATAAATTTGCCCGTTCTTCAGAATTATCGCATTACCAATGTCAGCATTATTTACACCATACTCGTATCTGTTTTGCCAAATTAGGTTTCCATTGCTATTATATTTTAGTGTTAGGATGTCAGCATTGGTGTAACTTGGTGTTCCGTAATTCATACCATAGTGTCTGCCTGTAATATAAATATTACCATCTGAATCTTGTATTGTGGCCTTCATTTCGTCCGCAATAACATTGCTTGGTAAATTTGTCCCATATTGTTGTGTCCATATTAAATTGCCAGTTAGGTTTACCTTGGAAATTCTATATTTTCCAAAACCTGCTGTTATTAAAAGATTATTATCAGGGGTTAATTGTACTTCACTTACACCATTAATAATACCAGTATTGCCATTAAATGTGAGGTTGTTATTAATATCAACTTTCACAAGTTTACCAGCACTTCCGAAAAGAAAAATGTCGCTATTGTGAATGAAAATGTCGTAAGCGAACCAGTTTATCTCTGTATTTGGATTAAATTCTCTTTGCCACAATTGGTTTCCATTTGAATTGAAAGCATACAATTGTGAGAGCGTGGTCGTAAAAATGACATCATCACCTGGCTCTGGATAATCATATTCTTTATAAGCAGTAATGAAAAAACAAGTGTCATTTGCTAAACCCAAAGAACGTGGAGTGTATGAGGTGTCAGCAGGGCTCTGAACTTGTTCAACCCAAATTAAATTTCCGTCAAGAGAATATTTTTGAAGAACTATTTTCGATTTGTAAAAGCCAAGTTGTTCTTTGCTTAAAATATAGACGTGATTTAATATGTCGAATTTGTAGTCAATAATAGAATTGTTAAACACGGAGTCGTTTCCATAGGTTTTTGTTGAAATCGTGTCGCCAAACAGGTCATACTTCACGATTAATAGTCTTTGTCCGTTAGCTGTATTTTTTCTACCAATAATTTTTATTGTGTCGTCAACTGTTTGAATACTTGGGTAGTCAGAATAATAATTATTAAGCCCAGTTGTAAAGTCCTTAGACCACAACAAAGTCGATTGAGAGTAAGTGTTTGTCATTATTCCAATCATTGTCAAAATTAGGATTAGTCTTTTCATAGCGTCGTTTTTATTATTGTGCAGAACATTTTCGGGCTTTGCGTTCGGGCGGGTTTCGAAGCACAAAACTGTCAATAAGCACTGAATCCGCCTGAGGCGGACACAAAGCTCCAAGTTTGCACGTCAGCCCGCCTGACGCAAAACCCGTATTAGCGGTAGTTATTCTTTTCATAGTTCCTTAACCATTGTCGTAACGCCACCAACACCAATTAGTTTATAAATAAAATTGGGCGTTTTGCTATATTTTGTCGGCACAAACCCAATACTTTCATAAAGTTTTTTTGCCTTCGGGTTCTCGTCTATTACGTCTAATTTAATTGAAGTCATTTTACTTTGAATTGAAAACTTCTCAAGTTCTATAAAAAGTTGTTTTCCAATTCCACGCCCTCTATTTCCTTCCTTTACAGCAATTCCGTCCATTAAAAGTTGACTTTTTTTGTCTGGCTTTCTGTAGAAAATTGCCGCTAAAACTACATATTTTAAAGTCCCTTTTATAATTCCATATTTCGAAACAAAAGTCCTGAACTTAATGTCAGTTAGTGAAGTATTGTCAAGTTGAAATCCTGATATTCCTAACAATTCATTGTCTGCGGATATTGCAGAAATACCTCTTTGGGTATTAATTCCGTCTTTCAATAGTTGTGTTACCTCTTCTGGACTGCCTAAAATTTTTAAGAATTTTGTCTGAAAAGCAATTGCATAAAGTCTTGCGGCATCTTCTTTATGTTCTGTCCGTATGCCTAATTGTGTTATAAAGTCCATTTTTTATATTTCAATTTTTGTAGTGTGGCTGTCATAATTACCGCTAACGTTGGGCAATAAGAAACGTAGGGCATTTCGAAGCACTTACCTTTCAAGTTACCGAGCCGTTTATTAAATGCTATGTCGTTCAAATTTAGCACTTTCTGCCCTATGTTTTTTATTGTGTGTTGGCAATAGAATTTTTTTCTAGTTCATATTTTAGATTGTCAGTATTTATAGCTGTTCCTCTTCCAATATCTCGTACAATTTTGTCTTCAGTGATGTAGTATCTTGTTAGTCCGAACATATTTATTTTTATTGATTGGAGGCTGTCAATTAAGTAAATTTTAGAATATTGCTTCTTAATATCTTCAATATTATTCATGTATTGTTGATTGAAATATTCATTATCCTCTTTTTGTATCAGTAATATTATTTCATTTGGACTTATGGGATTGTTAATCTGTTGATTCGTCTTTGGAAAATCAACTAATAGACCTTTCATATTCCAAGCACAAGTCAAACTTGACATAATAATTAATCTAATACCAGATAAATGGTTTTTTAAATTTGTTGTTCTTCCTTCAATATCATTTATTGATAAATCAGGTATTTTGTAACCTATTGTATTATCTCTTAATGTTTTAATGAATTGAGCAGTTATCTTCTGTTGTTCTTTTTCTGTGATTCCTTTTGAAATCTGTGTGGAATCAGGGAATAATACGCCAAAGTCTGCTGGAATAATGTAATTGTTCTCATTTTTGCAAGTTGAAAACATTACACTAATCAGTATAATTATTTTTGCGAACTGTTTCATTTCAATATTATTGCCAACTACTTGCTAAACGCACCCCTATGGCATTTATTTCCACTTTGCTTTCTGCTTGGCAGTTTTGCAATGTGTTGTGAATCAATTTTATTGATAACGGAATTCTTGTGTGCGTTTCATGGTATAGCGTTTAGCATTTCAAAAATAAAGTTTATTTTCATTCCTTTGACATGATTACAATTAAATTTTTATCAGATCGCCCGGACTTGTAATTTTTGAAAGATTCAGGTTGCTTACATGGGTATAGATCTCTGTTGTTTTAGAGCTCCAATGTCCCAGCAACTCTTGAATGTATCTTAGATCAGTTCCGTTTTCAAGCAGATGAGTGGCAAAAGAATGTCGTAAGGTGTAACCAAAGTGATTCACGTCATTACCGAAGCGATTCATGCCATTACCAAAGTGATTCATGCCATTACCAAAGTGGCCTTGCTCTGCGGTGTTTTCAGCTGAATCTCTTACCGTCTGATTCAACAATCATTTGTAAATCAATGCTTTTTCTTTGTTAAAACTTCTTTCAACAATCCGGTGGATATTGGTGATGTAGTCGAAAACAACACTGAACGGAAATCCACGTCAGCGTTTGAGCCTTTATAAATTAATTAAGCTGAGGTACGGATTGTAAATTCTATCTAACAGCAATGCGAGACAGTTTCATTTCACAAGCCTTTGGTAAATCTACTCAGGATTGAGTCTGGCTTTATGATTGTCCTTTTGTTTCGGCAATGCCGAAAGCTTTCGGCACAAAACCATCTGCCCAAACGATGGCTCACACACTCTTTGAAAACACAAGAAATTCTGGCAAAAAAGTGGGCTCTACTGCGTACAAGCCCAAACGGCCCCCGGGCCGTTTTTGCCGGATTTCTATGTATTTTCAAATTCACAGGCTCAGCGGCACCGCGTTTGGGCGGGCTCACGCGCTGCATTGAACGAACATTGTGCAAAAAAATAAACACTTTCTGGAGGCTGAGAACTGGCTCATAGGGCACAGATAACACACTGAAATTAACCTTATACTTTGCTTCTTGATTTCTTGGTTTTGGAGAAAGTCTGGAATCAGCGCCAACCTTGGTGAGCCCACCTCAATTCTCAAATCGCAAATCGTAAATCGCAAATCCTCAAATCCTCAAATCTTTAATGCCTTTTTATGAATTCAAAGGGAAAAACGAATGTTTTTCAATTGGAATTCCTACATTTGTACGTCTGACCGAACCAGCAAATAAAAAACATATCTATGCTTGTTAAAACATTTGGAAGCGCACTCTTCGGCATCGAAGCCATAACAATTACCATAGAGGTAAATATCGACAAAGGCATACAATTTTTTCTGGTCGGGCTTCCGGACAGCGCTGTAAAGGAAAGCCAGCAGCGCATTGAAGCAGCTTTGGGCAATACAGGTCATAAATATCCAAGACAGAAAATTGTCATCAATATGGCACCCGCCGACATAAGAAAAGAAGGTTCGTCCTACGATCTTCCCATTGCAATCGGCATTATGGCAGCCTCCGGACAAATCAACAATGAATTGCTTGACAAGTTTATAATCATGGGGGAACTTTCACTTGACGGAGGTCTCAAGCCCATCAAGGGTGCTTTGCCTATTGCGATTAAGGCGCTTGAAGAAGGTTTTCGGGGTATGATTGTTCCGAAAGAAAATGCTGCTGAAGCCGCAATTGTTTCAGAAATAGAGGTATATGGCGCTTCAAACATCAAGGAGGTTATTGATTTCCTGAATGGCAAAGGCAATATCGAAAGAACTCTTATAGATACTGACAGTGATTTTCTGGCGAGTGTGAACAACTATGAATTCGACTTCACAGATGTGAAAGGGCAGGAAAACATCAAAAGAGCACTTGAAATTGCAGCTTCCGGCGGACATAATGCCATTCTTATTGGCCCGCCCGGTTCAGGAAAAACGATGCTGGCAAAGCGTCTGCCCTCGATTCTGCCTCCCCTTTCGCTGGAGGAGTCATTGGAAACAACAAAAATTCATTCTGTGGCCGGCATGTTGAACAGAAATACTGCACTTGTTTCTGTGCGCCCTTTTCGCAGTCCGCACCACACGATTTCTGATGCAGGCCTTGTTGGTGGTGGCACATTTCCGCAGCCCGGAGAAATCTCACTTGCACATCACGGTGTACTGTTTTTGGATGAACTGCCTGAATTTAAGCGTTCTGTGCTTGAAGTTATGCGTCAACCAATGGAGGACAGGGTCGTTACAATTTCCAGGGCAAGGATGTCAGTTGATTTTCCTGCAAGTTTTATGCTTGTTGCAGCCATGAACCCCTGCCCATGCGGCTATTATAACCACCCGGATCAGGAATGCGTCTGCAGTCCGGGAATCGTTCAGAAATATCTTAATAAAATATCAGGGCCACTCATGGATCGCATTGATCTGCATGTTGAGGTAGTGCCTGTGCCTTTCAAAGATCTGGCAGAAAGAAGCAGTGGCGAACTAAGTCAGCAAATCAGGCAACGTGTTATCAAAGCAAGAAAAGTTCAGGAAATGCGGTTCAAAGACAGTCCAAACGTACACTCTAATGCACAGATGTCGAGCAAGATGCTGCAAAAATATTGTGACATTGATGATGTTGGAAGAAGTCTGCTTAAAAATGCGATGGAAAGACTCAGCCTTTCAGCGAGAGCCTATGACAGGATTTTGAAAGTTTCACGCACCATTGCCGACCTTGAAGAAAGCGAGAAAATCAAGACAGAACACCTGGCAGAAGCAATTCAATACCGAAGTCTTGACAGAGAAACCTGGGGAAGCTGAAAATAAACCAACTTAGATTCTTTTTGACAAATACTTTTCTATCAATCCTATAAGATCGGATTTCAAAAAAGGCTTCGCGAGGTAATCATCACAACCAGCCTCAATGGCCTTTTCCCTGTCGCCAACCAGGGCATAAGCAGTAACGGCTATAACAGGCACCTCTGCTCTCAGCAATTTTATTTGCTTTGTTGCTTCAAAACCGTTGAGTACCGGCAGCTGTATATCCATCAAAACCAAATCTATGTTTTCATTTTCCTTAAAAAGTTCCACTGCTTTACCACCATCTTCAGCGGTTATGATTTCATAAGACTGAGTGCGGGCGATGGATTTAAGGAACTGCATATTGCTGTCTTCATCTTCAACAATTAAAAGACAAATTTTCTTCTTTGACAGATTTGAAACTTTCATAACTGAAACTGGGATTTCATTTTCGATCTTATTAAGTCTTACTGAGAAACTAAAAATTGAGCCTTTGCCGGGAGATGATTCCACACTAAGCTTCCCTCCCATCATTTCAACATATGCCTTGGCAATTGACAATCCAAGGCCATTGCCACGGTACAAAGCTTTGGTATCAGTTTCAACTTTTGTAAATCTTTCAAATATGATGCTTTGATGTGCGCGTTCGATGCCAATACCAGTATCAATTACAGTTAACTCAAGATAATTATCGCTCAAATTACATTTGAAAGTGACGCCACCGCTTTTTGTAAATTTAACTGCATTATCCAGAAGATGTCTTAGAATGAAAAGCAACTTATTCTTATCCAACAAAACGGTATCTTTAAATGAGTTAAGATTATTTTCGATTCTGAAATGAAGATTCTTTCTATTTGCCTTTTCATTAAATTCAGCCAAAAGCGGATCGAAAAAGCCCTGCAGCGAAACAGCTTTTTCATTCAGGATTTCCTGATTGGCTTCGATAGCTGCCATAATAACAATATTGTTAATAATCTCTGTCAGCGCACGGCTGTTATCAAGGATGATATCACTGTAGGTTTTTCGTTCATCCACGTCACAATTGCTGTCACAGATCAAATCCGAAAAACCAACAATGCCGTTGAGGGGCGTCCGGATTTCATGTGAAAGGTTATTAAGGAAAGATGTTTTTAGCTTATCACTTTCTTCGGCCCTGTTTTTGGCTTCCAGAAGTTCAATCAATGCTTTCTGACGCTGGATTACCTGAGATATCTGCTTTGAAACAAATTCCATGATCTCAACACTGTGTTGGTCATAAGCTTTTGGATTGTCGTAGCTTTGCACTACAATCGCTCCGATTACATTGTCTTCATCAAACAGCGGCACACCTAACCAAATAGCAAAAGGCAAACCAATCAGTTTAACTTTTCCTTTCTGAACCCATTTATTAAACTCGTCATTATTGATTAACAGGCTTCTTTTTTCTTTGACAACTATTCCAGTCAATGATTTTTCTACAGGCCATACCGGAACACTTTTAGCGCTTTCACTTTCGCTCTGAATAGATAGCATACCCGTTTTTTCGTTATAAAAAGCAATAAAAATATTGGTACATTCCATCAAAGAACTCAATTCTGACTGGATGGTATCAATTAGCTCTTTCAGGTTGTTGTTGATGCTTATGGCATTGGTGACATTGAATAAAACTGACTGAATCTGTTCAGCGCGCTTCAAATCTGATAAATCCAAGTCGATGCAAAAAAGCTCTCTGCCCTTTCCAGGGATATCAATAACTGTATGATTTGAAAGGACATTGACGTATGAACCATCTTTATGTTTCAGCTTGAATTCTTCAGCAGGAATTCCTTTGCCGGTTTCCAGCATCATGGCAATCATCTTACTCACTTCGGATTCTATTTCTTCCGGTATAATGAGGTCAAGCAGACTTTTTCCAACAGTCTCTTCACGCTTGAAGCCATATAATTTTTCGCTTGCTTCGTTCCAATAACGTACAATTCCATCCGGGCCATAACCTTGAACAGATATATTTGAAACATTCTCAAGCAAAAGTCGAAACCGATTTTCACTGTTCACCAATGCTTCTTCTGCAATTTTTCTGACCGTTATATCCTGTCCAATCCCAATTACTTCTTTGACTATGTTATTTTCATCCAGAACAGCCGAGAAGCTCCAGGATAACCATTGGAGTTCGTTCAGAACTTGAATTCTTTGTTCATATACTATGTGATGGGGTTCGTCAGAAAGTTTTTTTATTTCATCCTTGAACGAATCCTGGTCATCCACATGTACATATGAAATGAATTTGTGATGCAATAATTCTTCTTCACTTTTTCCGAAATATTTACAAAAAGAAGGGCTTGCATACAAGAAACGCCCGCTCGTATCAAATTTCACAATCAAGTCTGTCATGTTTTGAATAAGGAGCCTGTACTTCTCTTCACTTTCGCTCAAACTTGAAGTCACTTTTGACACCCGGAAACGTAACATTAAAATAAATATCAGCAGCAGAAAAATCAGAAATACTGCCGAAAGCAGATAAGGCAAAATTCTCTCCAGGATATCTCTTCGCTCATAAACGCCAAACCATTTATTATATAGCCTGTCATACTCGCCACTTTCTTTCAGATTAAACAATCCTTTATCCAGAAGCATGAGCAACTGCTCATTGCCTTTGCTCACTGCCATAGCATAAGGATTGGGTTTAATATTGGATGTACGCAAAACTACATTGTGCAATCTTAGTTTTCTGATCAGATGCGAACCTTGAAAATTGCCAATGATTGCAGCATCATAATATCCCTCGTTAATAAGCTTAAGCGCCTCAAGCTGGGTAGTAACTGTTGCAAGTTGGTCAGTATAATGGTTTTTCAACAAAAAATCATGCATCAGGTCGCCATTTTGCACAACTACCATTCTGCCTCTAATGTCATCAAAAATTCTGATATCACTCGACTTATGTGTAAAAAGTCCATGGGTCATCAAGCTGTGTGGCACGCCAAAAATGATTTTTTCAGTTCTTTCTTCAGAAACCATCAATCCCAATACCATATCTATCTCACCTAATTCCAACTCCTTACGCACATGCACCCACGGGTTTAAAGAAAGTTCATATTTCAATCCAAGATCGTTGGCAATCAATTTGAACAACTCAACATTAAATCCGTCTGGTTCGCCTGATTCGTTGATAAATTCATAGGGTGGATAGAAGAAGTCGCCTTTTACCTTGATAACTCTTTCAAAAAAATCCTGATTGATGCTGTCTGCAACTACAATATATTTGCATTGCAAAGTTAGTATTGTTAGCAGAACCGTAATGAAAACGATGTTTTTCATGGTTCAGAAATTTCATTTTGGTTGTTATTGCGTTGGTAAAGGTATTAAAAACAAAACACTCAATGATAAAATTATCAAATGATATTCTGACGGTAATAAAATCAAGGAGACAAAATTTGGTTGACAGTTAAACCTGCGCTAATTGTTTTTAATGCGTTCAATTGAAATCAATAAGAACAAGACACTAAGCAATATTGAGAAAATACTTTATTTTTTCAAAGAGTATGGATGTTTGAATAGGTTTTGAAACATAATCGTCACATCCTGCGCTCAATGCTTTGTGCTCATCTCCGCTTAACCCATAAGCTGTTATGGCAATTATTGGCAATTCTTTTCGCTCTGTTTTTATGATACCTGTTGCTTCAAACCCATCCATCACAGGCATCTTTATATCCATAAGCACTAAACTGAGGTTTGCATTTGTTCTTGTGAGTTCAACTGCCTCAAGACCATCCCGGGCTCTGATTACTTCAGCATAAAGCTTCCTCTCAATAAGCATTTTTAAAACAGTGTAATTCGAATCTTCGTCTTCTGCGATTAAAATTAAAGGCTTTTGTATTTCTTCCATTTTTATATCTATTTCGTTTTTTTACTACTATATATCGTCACCACCTTCAAGAGGCAAGGCAATTTTGAAACTTGTTCCTTCACCTTTCTTCGACTCAAAACTGATTTCTGCGCCAATTAAACTGCATATTTTTTTCGAAATTGCTAATCCTAATCCACTGCCATCATGTTGACGCAGGTTCGATGAGTCTTCCTGCTGAAAATGAGCAAAAATCTGATTGTGGAATTTTTCCTCAATACCAACACCAGTATCTGTAACATGAAATTCAAGTGATTCATACTTTTGAGTCACTGACAATGAGACTGATCCATCTGAAGTAAATTTCACCGCGTTATCAAGCAAATGATTCAATGCTGTTGTCAAAAGATTTTTGTCTGTCTTTAAAATTGTATCTTGTGAAAGACCATCAATGTTAAAATCAAAAGCAATACCTTTTAAATGACATAATTTAGTAAATTCGTCGCACAAGGGCTTTGTCAAATCTCTGAGTTTAAAATCAATGATGTACAATGGCATGCTATCTGAATTCAGCAGCGAAATATCCACATATTCAGTTATTGTCCTTAACAATCGTTGTGTGCTGATTTGAATAAGCTCAGACAACTCCTGTCTTTCAGACAAAGTTGAGGAAGGATCAGAAATGAGCATCGTTGCCCCCACAATGCCATTCAGTGGCGTACGAACCTCATGGGAGATATTGTTTAAGAAGGCAGTTTTTAATCTGTCACTTGTCTGGGCAAGGTGCATCGTATGCTCAAGCTCTTTTTTTTGTTCAACAAACTTTTCTATCAGCTGTCCAATGCGTTCAAAGTCACTGCTGCTTTTTTTCAACTGACCAATTTTGGTAACATCTTCATTTTGAATGATTTCACTTACCAATTTTAAAGGTTTGCTTACTAACCTTGTTAAAAGAAAAATAATTACCAAAATAATACCTAGCACGCTTAACGAAATAAGCAACTGCATTTGATTGGATATCTGTCTGTTAAGCTCAATAAGTGGCAGCGTGCGAACAAATAACAATGATCCTGTTTGCTCATTATTCCAGTTTAGAAGTGGTTGCATGGAAACAATTGCATCTTTATCTTTATGAAAATTATCAATCTTGTTTTCAGGAAAATGGATTAATTCGCAATCAGAAATCTTTTGAATGTTATCAATCAATTCATCATCCCATTTTTTTACCAGAAAAAAGTAGCCGTGAGGGTCTGTCAATCTTTCAGAGTCCGAAGTCGGGTGAATGGTTGCACCATAAAACAGGAATAGTTCTTCGTCAATAAATTCGTAATATTTGATAAATCTGTTTTCATGCAGTTTCGACAAAATATCTTTGTTAAACCTATAGTTTTCAAGCGATTTGCTAATATCAAAATATATTATATTTTGGTTTAAATTAAACATCCACAAGCCATTGAGTTCAAAAGAGTTTAAAATCGTACTAATATTCTCCTCTGCCCATACAGAATCAGGATTTTGTATAAAACCAACAAATTCATCCCAATAGGTATAGTCATAAATAATGCGGTAAAGCTTTGATTCCTGATCTTTAACCACCCCATTTCTGGTATGTTCAAGTGCGTTTTGGCTGTATTCAAGAATCAAGCTTTCTCTCTTTCTATTAATGCTGATAGCCACAATACTTGTTGCAAATGCAATAAGCATCAACAGTATCATTGCTTGTAGAATTTTCCTTTGCGTTCCCATTTAAAAACTGCTTTTCTGTTCTAAAAAGTAAAGATAAGAGGAAGATTTGAATTGCTTAACTTTATGTCAGCAAATATGTTTTAACTTTTTCAATCAGATCTTTTGTATTTACTGGTTTTGCGATATAATCATCACAACCGGCATTTATTGACTTGTATTCATCTCCGCTTAATCCATAAGCTGTTATTGCAATAACGGGCATATCTGGCCTATCAATCTTTATCAGACGCGTAGCTTCAAACCCATCCATAACAGGCATTTTTATATCCATCAACACGAGTTGGAGATCAGGATTTGCAAAACATAAATCAACAGCTTCTCTGCCTGTTACTGCCCTTAAAATACGTGCATTGAGCTTTTTTTGCAGCAGCAAGCTAAGTACAATAAAGTTAGATTCCTCATCCTCAGCAATTAATATAAACGGACTAATGACTTTTGACACCTTCTTTTCTGACATATCCAAGGATTTATCCTTAAGCAAAGCTGCATCATAGGGCAACTCCACAAAAAATTGCGTGCCTTTACCTTTGGCCGATTGGAATGAAATTCTCCCTCCCAACAGATCGCATGTTTTTTTGCAAATAGCCAATCCCAATCCACTTCCATCAATCTGACGCAAATTGCTTGAATCCTCCTGGGTAAAATGATCAAAAATATTTACTTGAAACTCTTTATCAATTCCTATCCCAGTGTCACTTATTTCAATTTTGATGAAGTCTTTTTTCATGCTGAGTTTGAAAACAATACTACCCTCTTTGGTAAATTTTACAGCGTTATCAAGCAGGTGATACAATACTTTTTCAATCAGACTTTTATCAGAATTGACAATGATCTCAGGAGAATCAACGGGCAAGTGTACTTCGAAGTTCAGTTTATTTTTTTGACACACCTGTCTGAATTCATTCAAAAGTGTATCTATTACCGAAACAAGGTTCAACTTGCTTAAAATCAATGGCATATTTCCAGAATTCAGAAGCGAGATATCCATGTATTGTGTTATAGTCCGAATGAGTCGTTGAGAGCTTTGCTGAACTACAGAAGACATTTCAGCTCTTTCTTCATCTGAGCTTTCCGGATCTGCCATCAAAATTGTAGCACCTACAATTCCATTCAGCGGGGTGCGCACCTCGTGTGAAATATTATTCAGAAAAGCTGTTTTAAGATTATCACTTGCTTCGGCTTTTTCTCTGGCAGCAATCAGATCCTGATTCATATCTTTGATCTGACTGTTTGAAACGAGAAGCTCTTCATTTAGAACCTGCAGTTCTTCGTTTTGCTGCTGAAGTCTCTCTTCACTTTCGACAAGTGCCTTTTCAGTCTTTTTCCGTTCAGTAATATCCCTCAAAATACCCATTATTTTTCTTTGGCCACCAAGTTTGATAGAAACTGTGCTTACTTCAACGTCTTTTATCTCTCCCGCCTTTGTAAGTTGTTGAAACTCGTATCGCGGTTCAATCTCAATATTTTTCTGTCTTGCCTCCATTCTGACCCTCACGAGCTCGCGGCTTTTTTCTGTTAAAAGCACATCCAGATCGAAACCTGGATCAGTCAGTTCTTCTTTTGTATAGCCAATCAAATCAACGAATGCTTTATTCACATAAGTGAAATGTTTATCCTGCAAAATGTAAATTGCATCAAAAGCACTCTCGATAAGACCACGGAACTTTTCTTCACTTTCTTTCAGCGCTTCCGAAATCTCATTGTGTTCGATCCAGCGACTTACCATCAAAGCAACCTGCTCAATTAATTGTCTATCAGGCTGGCTTATTACATGATTATTTTTCGTTTCAGCTACAATGGTGCCTACTTCCTTTCCCAGCAGCAAAAGAGGTACAATCAATGAATTTTTACTTTTACTGCCTGGAAATGTCCAGCCATAATTTTCATCCTTGTATCGAATATATACGTTGATGTTTTCATTGTTACTAAAAGCAGCTGAAAGTTGCATATTAACATTAGAGAGTAGACTTTCACAAGTATGGATCTCACTCATTTCTTCTCCAATTGCTTTTAAACAAGTTAAATCATTGATGCTTTTCATCAGTTCAGCAGTACGCAGTTCAATAAGTTTTTCCATTACGTGCCACCTGTTTCGCCAAATCATTATCATAAAGGCAAGGAGCAAAGTAAATATCATTCCTGAAATGCCGATCAAAAGTCCTCTCAGGTTGCTAAACCCGCTTTCAAAATCCTCAGTAGTGTGGGTAGCAATGCCATATGCCCGCCCGAATGCAAATAAAGGAAGTGTTTTATGAAAGTTATAATGCTTAAGGTGTTCAGAAATATTTTCTTCTTTATGGTAATGCATGTGATCTTCAGGGAAAGATGCAAGCCAGTCAGAATTCTTATTCATTTCGACAAGGCCTATGTTGATTTGTTCTCCGATCCATTTATTTTTGCTAAAAGCTAAATTGAATAAATGCTGTGGTTTAAAAACAGCAGCTATAAATCCAGACTGAGCTTTTTCTCCAGAATTATTAATATTGTTCTTTTTGTCTGAATACGCAGCAATCAATACAATTACATAAGATGTGGTATTGCCTTCTGAATCAATGATTATTGTTTCGGTGGCATTTGTCATTCCGTTTTTCACTGAGGCAGCAGCAATTTCTTCAATATCCTTTTTACTTCTATTCATTACTTCAGAAATTGGAATAAGGTCTGAAGGGTTGTGAATAAATCTTAGATCAAAGCTTCTGCCATCGATTAAAAGGATCTGTTTATTTGAATTATCATTTTTAGCCAAAAGCATCTCATTGCTTTCAAACCACAAAAATGATTGCACAGGAGAATTATCCATAAGTTGTGACGCAAATGACACAAATTCAACAGAATCAACAACTTCACTATTACTATAGAAATTTGAAAATACCTCAAGGCTTGAGCGTATCTTCCAAAAATCAGCTCTTAAAGCGGATGTTTGTTGGGAGGAAATATTCAAAAATGCACTGTTCTTCTCTTTTTTAGCAAATTCATTGCTCAAAAAAATCGCTATAAAAATGATTGGCATTCCGATAATTATGACAGCAACTGTTTCGATATGCCTTAATTTTCTCCGGCTTGTTAAAGTCTGTCTGTCGCGCATCACTACCAAGAAAATTGTGATTAGAAGCAGTATAATTACACCTATTGCATAATAAAGTGAATTAATTTTTTCTTTTCTAAGCTGATAGATATAATCCTTTGCCGGAAAATCAATGCCAATAACAAAACCGATTTCTTCGCTGTAAGGGTTTGTTAACGGGACGAGCACACTGATAACTTCACCATGTGGTTTAGAAACAGGATCAGATATATTTGTTTTTGAATGATTTAGAGTTTCTCTAAGCAAATCACCATGATCAATAAAAGGATGGTTAATTTTGTAGGCTGGATTACCAACGGTAGAAGTAATAGCAACGACAGGTCCTTCAGCAGAAATTTTCACTCCAAATATTTGTAGTTGAGGGTTATTGATCAGGTAACTGTTTAACTGATGTATATACCTTGACAATAAGTTTTGGTCCATTTCTGAATCTTCAAACTGTACTTCATTGTAGAACTTTGCATCAAGTGCATTTACAAAATCAGAAGCCTCAAGTAAATATTGTTCCTGCAGCCTGTTCGTTACAACCTGAACACGCCAATCAGAAATCTTTATTACTAACATTATCAATATGAAAGAAGCAAGAAGCCATGGCAAATACTTTACCTTTTTGATTAGTTGTTGCTCCATTATATTTTTCATAGCTTAAACTTACTCACCATTTTTAAATTGACAACTGAAATTTACTTGACAATTTCATTACAAATATAAGCTTCCTTGTGGAAAAGACAAATAAAAAGCAGAGGATAACACATTATTTATACAGAATGTTTCCTTATCTTTAAAACTGATCAAGTGTACTTTAAAAAAAGTTTCCTAAAGCAAAATCAGAAATGACCTTAACTAAATAAAAACAACTGTGCACACAAGTTAACGCATTTAAGCAGCCTTACCCGGCCATCTTCACTTTTCAAATGAATAATTTACCTAGTTAAGACATTATTAATTAAACTTTTATGATATTTACAAATCTAAGAAAGTAGATTAATAGAAATAATTTATCTTTGTTAAAAAAAGATGACTCAGAAATCTCCTTCATCAAACCAATATAAACTGGGCCTGAAGCTCATTTCTCCCTACAAAATTCCAAAAGTTTCCAGCAGTGTCTGGCAGTTGCTCAACACCTTTGTACCCTATGTAGCAATATGGTTTTTAATGGTTTATGCCATTCAGTTCAGCTGGTGGTACGTTCTTCCGCTTTCTATTCTGGCTGCCGGTTTCACCGTCAGGCTTTTTATCATCTTTCATGATTGTGGTCACGGTGCATTTTTCAAGTCAAAAGCGTGGAACGATACAGTTGGGATTTTCTTTGGCATTTTAACTTTCACACCTTATTACAGATGGCATCACGCCCACCTCATTCATCACCGAACAGCAGGTAATCTTGACAAAAGGGGCGTTGGCGATGTATGGACATTGACCGTTGAGGAGTTTAATAAGCTTCCGAAAGGCCGTAAATTATTTTATCGGATTTATCGCAATCCATTCATTATGTTTGGATTAGGTGCAGTTCTAATTTTTCTGATAACAAATCGCTTTACGCGTAAAGATTTTAGCAGACGTGAGCGCATCAGCGTATATGTAACCAATCTTGGAATTGTTGCAGTGGCTGTGGGCATTAGTTTACTTATTGGTTTCAAATCATATCTGTTGATTCAGATTCCGGTTATTTATTTTGCTTCAGCATCAGGCGTTCTATTATTCTATCTGCAACATCAGTTTCCCGATGTTCATTGGTACAGAGACGAGGAATGGGATTACAGTACTGTTGCTATTACCGGTGCATCGTATCTGAAGCTTCCGAAAATTCTGCAATGGTTTTCAGGAAATATCGGATTCCACCATATTCATCATTTGAGTTCGAAGATTCCAAATTACAAACTCGAAAAATGTCATACTGAAAATGATCTTTTCGTTCAGGTAGAACCTGTGACATTTAAAAAAAGCCTTAAATCACTGAATCTCAGGCTTTGGGACGAAGTAAACCAGCGACTCGTTACATTTAAACAAGCAAATGTTTAACTGAAAATCCTTTTTAAATCAATTTTTCTTTATGGCTTTTTGATGGCATCCAGACAAAGCGATAAGGAAGGAGTGCGTCTTCTTCAGCATAATCTATACCAATTCGTGGAGTGGCAACTATTTCACCTTTAAGTTTTTCGGAAGTTTCTTCAAACCAAATATGCCCTCGTTCCAATGTTAAGCCATTGTGTGATTTCCCAATCCCCATCGCTTTTGTGAGCTTGCCGGGGCCATTGGTCAACTGACTAAACTTCACTTTTGAACCCCGGCGGTTTTGCATGGTTTCAATGCCTTCAACGGGCAATAAAGCACGAATAAGAATTGCATGAGGAACGCCTTCTACGGCAGTAACCACATTAAAAAGGTAATGCATTCCGTAGCAAAAATAAACATATGCTATCCCACCTTCTTTATACATAACTGAAGTTCGGGCAGATTTACGACCTCCAAATGCATGCGATGCTTTATCAGTTTCACCAGCATACGCTTCAGTCTCAATCACTGTTCCTGAACAAAATTTTCCATCAATAATTGTATTAAGCCTGCAACCAATAAGTTGATTTGCCAAAGAAACTACATCCATTTGAAGAAAAAATGCGGCTGGTATTACTGACATATTTTGCACTTATTCAATATCTAACTGACGCCGTATGGCCAGATGGTCATGCTCATCTTTAACCAGAATTCTATTGTCAATCATCCAGCGAATGGCTTCAAGCACCTTTTCCTCAGGGTATTCCGGAACTCCTGATATCGCTTCATAAAGCGGATAAGCCCTTTGGCTCAACAAACTTTTTAGCTTTTTGCTGATGTTGCCATATTCAATATCCGTCAAATTTAACCTGTTTCGCTTGATACAAACGTCACATTTTCCACATCGGCGATCATACTTTTCACCAAAATAAGCCAACAATTGCAGGCTGCGGCATTGATCTTCGTTGTGTACAAAATCGATGACTGCCTGAAGTCTTTTTGCTGCAGTAACCTTGCGATCTGCATAATTTTCGCGCGACAATTGAAGATCAGAAGGGTCTCTGCGCTCACTCAGAAACAAAAGCTGCGGCTGATCCTTACGTGGCAGGTAAGTCAAAAAAGATAGTTTTTGTAATTGGTTAAGAATCTCAATGACTTTCTCTGCACCAATGCCCATTTTTCGGGCCATTTCATCTTCGTTAATGTTCACAAAATCTGTAAAAACACCCGGATAATTGCGTAAAATCATTTTGATAAAAGCATCAAATGCTGGTTGTTCGACCTGAAAACGATATAAATCCTCCTTTCCAGCTTTAACAAAAAGCCGTGGAGAAGTGCGAAGTCCTTCTGACATCATCAGTAAACCTTCTTTTTCAAGCAGTTGCAACGTATTGTAAACATCAAGCAGCGGGAAGTTATAGTTTTTTGCAAATTCCGACAGCTGAAAGTTGAAACTCAAGTCTTTTCCACCTCCAACAGGAATTTGCAAATAATTACCGACAGCCTGATAAATGGCTCTGATCTGCTTCAGTTCGGGGTATGAAGATTCAAAATTTGATTTCAATTGCTTCACATCCTGTTCAGAAACAAGCAAATACGCTTGTGAGTCTTTACCATCACGTCCTCCCCTGCCAGCTTCCTGAAAGTAAGCTTCCAAACTGTCGGGCAAATCCATATGAACCACCAGTCGTACGTCAGGTTTGTCGATGCCCATGCCAAAAGCATTTGTTGCAACCATCACTTTGAAGTGCCCCTTCATCCAGGATCGCTGTCGTTCATCCCGCTGTTTTGCCTCCAAACCAGCATGATAATATGTGGCAGAGATATCTCTGGAACTCAGATAATCAGCCATTTCTCTTGTGCGCTTTCGGTTTCTTACGTAAACAATGCCACTTCCGGAAGTCATGTTTCGAAACACCCTGATAAGCATTCCAAACTTGTCGGCATGATGTATAACATTATATGTTAAATTTTTACGTTCATAGCTTGTTTGAAAAACATTGGGTTTTTTAAAATGAAGTTTTTGCTGAATATCCTCAACCACTTTTGGCGTTGCAGTAGCTGTAAGAGCAAGAACAGGTACTTTAGGAAGATAAAGTCTTGCGTCGGCAATTTGAAGGTAGGGTGGTCTGAAATCATAGCCCCACTGAGAGATACAATGCGATTCGTCAACTGCAATCAGGTTAATTTTCATCCGTCGCAGCAGCTCAATAAATCGATCTGTAACGAGACGTTCAGGGGAGATATAGAGAAATTTGAGCTGCCCGAAAACACTTTGATTGTAAATAATTTCGATTTCATTGTAATGCAATCCTGAAAAAACAGCTGCTGCCGGAATGCCCAGCTTTTTAAGATTCTGAACCTGATCTTTCATCAAGGCGATGAGTGGAGTAATAACGAGACACATTCCATCCATTACCAGTGCCGGCACTTGAAAGCAAACCGACTTTCCGCCGCCGGTGGGCAACAGCGCAAGGGTATCGTTACCAGCAATAACAGCATCTACAATATCCTCCTGCAAGGGTCTGAAAGACGAGTAACCCCAGTATTTTATAAGTACATCCCTTGCTGCTTTACTCATAGTGACCGCTTTTTGTTAAAACATCTATGTATTGAGCATGGTCTGAATTAATGAAATCAACTCAGCCTGATTGACTGGTTTTGTAATATAGTCATCGCAACCGGCTGAAATAGCAGCACCTCTACCTTCAATATCAGCAAAAGCTGTCTGAGCAATGATTGGAAGCTGAGGTTTGAAAGCCTTTATTTGTTTGGTTGCATCAAATCCACTGAGCTGAGGCATTTGTAAATCCATTAAAACAAGGTTTACTGAATTATTATTGCGGCAGATTTTTACAGCTTCAATCCCGTTTTTGGCCCATAAAAGCAGGGCGCCGGTATGTTTCAATATGGCTTTATAAAACAAGAAATTGGCTTCAACATCATCGACAATCAAAAACACTTTTTCAGACCAGTTAAAAGAGGCATCGATGAAAGGCTTGTATTCTCCTCTGAAAATCTGGGCATCTCTGGATACCGGCAAAGTGAAATAAAAAGTCGTTCCTTTTGAAAACTCTGAATCAAACCATATTTTTCCTCCAAGCAATTCAACTAACTGTTTAGTAATTGACAGCCCCAGGCCTGTACCTTCATGATTTCGTTTGGCTGTATTGTCAATTTGACCAAAACGTTGAAAAACAAGATGCAGCTTATCTCTTTGAATACCTATTCCAGAATCTCTGACAAAGAACTGCACAAAACCAGGTTCTATTCCAGTATACCCAAACTCGACAAATCCATCATCTACAAATTTCAAGGCATTTGATAAAAGATTGGTTAGAATCTGTTTGAAACGATAAGGATCAGTTCTTAAGATAAATCCTTTTTCTTTATTTGTTTTTTTTAAGCTAAGCTTGACATGCTCCTTATTGCGTTTAATTTTTTCGTTCGAAAATGTGAGCAAAAGTTCATCTAACAGGTTGTTGATATTCACATCTGTCATGCTGATTTTTATTTGACCCGCCTCAATTTTCGAAATGTCAATGATGTCGTCAATAAGCTGCAACAAGGTGCCACCCGCTGATTTTATCATTTGCACAAACTGTCTTCTTTCATTCCAGTCAGAGTCATCATCAAGCAAGAGATCGGAAAAACCAATAATTGAATTAAGCGGCGTTCTGATTTCATGCGACATATTCGCCAGAAAAGCTGTTTTTAAACGATCATTTTCTTCAGCTTTTTGCTTTTCCTCTATTAATAGATTCAGTTTCTTTTTCTGGCTTGTGACGTCTTTTATTCTTGCAATAATAAAATCTTCCCCAGCCTTTAGAAGACTGATTTCATAGCTTGTTTTTGCAATGTTTTGCTTTTCGGACACAACATCTAAAAATATCGTTTCCAGCTCATTGAAACCATTTTCGAGTAAACCTGAAAAAGGAAGATTATCCACTTTGAAATCTTTCGTTAATTCTTGAAAGCTGGTCTTAAGGATTTCTTCTCTGCTGCTTTCAAATATTTCTGAGGCTTTAGGATTGGTGTAATGCACTTTGAATTTATTATCAAAAACCAAAAGTGCATCTGAAAAACTATTGAAAACCGATTCATATAAATATATCTGACAAAAGACTTTCTGGATAACAGAAATACTAAACCGGTTGGCAATTTTTGAACTGGTTTCTTTTAAAATGTCAGAAAATTCAAGTGACTCCTGCTCGCTTTCAGCACCGGCAGCAAATATCATTAAATAGTCAGGCAAAACTTCATATGCACAAACGATAAAGCTTTTATTCCCTTCATGAAAATTCAGCATTTTTATCTCCGGCTGATGCTCTTCTTTTAATGCCAAATCAATTTGCTTTTGAATCAAAACAAAGTGTTCGGAAACCTTGTTGAATGGATCTTTGTATGGCGGACTAACTACAACATTATTAGCAACAAAAAACTCATTAATCAAATCATTTTCAGCTCTTTTCCAAATTTTAAAACCCAACAATAATTTGGTGTTTTCCTTATTTAATTGCAAAAGAAAAGGCAACACAAGTTCAACAGAGGCATTCTGTAAGACTGATTCCAATTCTAAATTCCTGATACTTGTATTGTTGCACATGATACTTCTGTCTTATTGATTATTGTTCAATTTTTTTGCTTAATTCCTCTTCATACAAGTGTGTATTTCCTTTTATATGCTTTGGAAAATACGGACAATGTCTGCACCCATTTCCACAGCAATATCCTCTTTTCGTTAAAAAGGCTGTTGTCATTACCCGATATCCATTCTCAAGATAAAAGTCATCACCCTCGGTTAAGTTATTATTAAACCTGTAAAATCTATCGTCCATAACATGTAGTTATTCTGCAATCAAATTAATATTAACCTCAAAATCATCCAGTTGAAAAACTGTTTTTTGAAGATTCCAGACATACACCTTTACCTGTGCAAGGTTTGAATTCCAGGCCGGAACCTTAAAACCAAAAGAACCATTCCTCCACACCAGGGTTTTATCATCAGGCATCTGTTTAATCCTGAATGTTTTATAAAAACTTAACTCACTATTTTTATCCGTGGCAGCATAAACGAGCAAAGCATCGGATGTTGCGTTTTTTTCCAACTCTCGATACATCAGATTGACTGTTACATATAATTCTGATTCAGTTTTTATGAGGCTCTCATTCATTAAAACTAATGTCGGGCTGTAAATATTCGACTGACTCATCTCTGCAAGATACCTGCCCGAAAAAGCTTCTTTTGATGTTTGAACTCCATTTGATGTCCAAAGATTTGATGGACCTTCCATGTCGTTGAAATAATTAATTGACAAAGAATCATTGAATCCTGAGAAAATCGGCTCAGGAAAACTACCAAGTACACCACGATAGGACGGATCAGCTTTCAGAAAAACGTACCAGTATTTCTCTTTAGTCATAGAATCCGGGTGAATTATACCAGCATAATACTGATATACCTGAAAAAGATTTAACCCAACCGCAGGTATCAAAAAAAGACTGATAATAATCCGTTTCCACCGGCCTGCAGAAAATTGCTTTATAATCAGTGCAAGTGGAATTGCAAGAAGCGGATAAAAATCTACCATCGCACGCATGCCAAAACTGTCACCAAAAAACCAGTTCCACCAGGAGGAAAGCATGTATACGAGAATCAGAAAAAATGTAAAGTAGGTATAGAACGAGAATTTTGAACGCTGAAAAAAAAGTATCATTCCTGGAACAATAAGCAGCATCAAAGGTGTATATACTAAGAATCCTTTTCGATAACTAAATAAAAAAGAAAGGACTGCAGGGTCATTGAAATGAAAACCTTCGTTGCGATATGACCATAAAAGCAAGTTGCCGGTCTGCATGAAATTAAAAACCAATTGAATGCCAAGCACTGCAAAAAATGACAGCAAACCCAGCATCAAAATTTTTGGAGTCTTGAACAACTTCTTTACGCTTTCGGTAAAAACAGCAAAAGATCCACTTAAAAAAGGCAAAGTAAGAAACACAATTGCATTCGTAGGTCTTATTAAAACTATCAGTCCAAAAATTGCCATGGCCATTCTGAAATCGTTGGTCTTTTCATACAAAAAATAGCGGCGGGCAAGCAAAAGAAAAACTGAAATGGCTGCAAATGAATAAACATGCGAATGAGATGGGTGCAGAAAAGTGTAATAAAAAAGGTTGGTACCGAGCAAAACTAAAATGACTGAAATCAAGCTAATAGCTTTGCCAACATCAAAAAGCTCAATAAGTTTTTTGGTTGCAAGCAACCCTATTGCAGCATAAATTGAAGCTCCTAATGCGATAGAATACTGAAAAAGAATATTATAGCCATCTGGTGGCATTCCCGTGATGAGGGAATAGAGCCAGGCTAAAAGAAAAAAAGGCAACATCATTAAAGCTGTTCCCAAATAGTATTTGTTAATTTTCTTTTCACCAACCTGATGAAAATAATGCCCCATATAATCAAGACCTCTTCTTGATTTTTCGAGTTCAAATACCGGAGTAAAATCTGTAGTTCCATGAATAAATACCGCAGGAAGATAAGCATAATAACCACTTCCGTCGCCGTCAATGATACGTCGTGAATCGCCTCCACGCAAAAGTTGCATGAAGATAAACACAACGATAATTCCGCCTGTAATAAATGTTCTCATCTAAAGGTTGATAAAAAATCAATATGCTCAGCTACAAAGATACAAAAGTAGGCTTGTAAATCGAATGATATCAGCAATTTTGATTGATTTTGCATTATTCTATATTTACAGGCAGTTCACGCTCAAAACCAGTTTCAAGTGAAATAAAGGTCTCAGTAAATGTTATTTCTGGAATTGACTGTATCTTTTCGACAATAATTTGCTTGAGGTGTTCATTGTTGTGCGTATAAATTTTAATCAAAAGTGAATATTTACCACTGATATGATGGCATTCAACTATTTCAGGTATTTGTTTTATCTTCTCAAAAACTTCATCATGTGTACTGTTGGAAGTGAGGTTTACCTGAATTCCAATGAACGCGCAAGTCATATAACTCAAAGCTTTAGGACTCAATTTAAACTGTGAACCCGAGATAACACCGGCCTCTTCAAGCTTTGCTATTCGCTGATGCACTGCTGCGCCAGAAACTTTACATTTTCTGGCAACCTCAACAAATGGTGTCCGGGCATCCGCAATAAGTATTGTGAGAATACGCCTGTCCAAAGTATCAATTCGAAAGCCATTTTGCATAATTTATCATGTTTAATTAGATATTTGTCAAAATTAATATGTTTTAGTTATAATCTTAAAATATAATAGCCTTTTTAGTTATGAATAGACATATTTAATTGAATTTTAATGCAATATCTGTATTTTTGTATTCAGAAAAACTTAACAAATATTGCCATGAAACATGATCCTGCAACAAACATTTTTGACCTTAAACAATTCGGTGAATTCGGTGATGTGAATCCATCCGTAACCGATTCGGCAACCTATACCTTTATGCAAGCAAAAACCATGACCGACACTTTTCATGGCGAAGCAGAAGGTTGTTTTCTATATTCAAGACACTGGAATCCAAGTAACAAGTATCTGGCCGATGCCCTTGCAGCAATGGAAGGCACCGAAGCAGGCTGGGTTACCGGCAGCGGCATGGGTGCAATTACAGCTGTGTTGCTTCAACTCTGCTCAAGCGGCGACCATATCGTGTCGAGCATGACAACCTACGGAGGCACCTTTGCATTTATGCAAAATTGGCTGCCAAGATTCAATATTGAAGTGACTTTTGTTGATATTACTGACCTCAATGCAGTGAAAGCTGCAATCAGACCCAACACAAAAATTGTATACACTGAAACAATGACGAACCCATTGCTTCAGATAAGCGACCTGCCAGCATTATCAGAAATCTGCAAAGCTTCCGGCGCCAGTTTGGTTGTTGACAATACTTTCACGCCACTGATTGTTGCTCCTGCATTGCATGGCGCCGATGTGGTGGTCTACAGCATGACAAAGTTTATCAACGGAAAAAACGATTGCGTTGCCGGAGCAATTTGCGGAACAAATGATTTCATCAATAAGTTGATTGATGTCAACAATGGAACAGCTATGCTCCTCGGGCCAGTGCTTGACCCATACCGAAGTTCAAGCATTTTAAAAAACCTGCACACTTTGCATATCCGCATGAAACAGCATAGCTACAATGCAATGTATCTTGCAAATAAATTCAAGGAAGCCGGGCTCAAATTCAATTATCCCGGCATGCCGGAAAACAAAGGATATGAGACACTTAAAGCAATGATGCATCCTGATTTTGGTTTTGGAGGCATGATTGCAATTGACCTCGAAACATCTGAAAGAGCAAATAATCTCATGGAGATGATGGAAAATGCTGGCGTAGGTTATCTTGCCGTCAGTCTTGGCTATTTCAAAACACTTTTCAGCAACAGCGGAAAAAGCACCTCATCCGAAGTACCAGAAGAGGTTCAAAAAGAAATGGGATTGTCTGAAGGTCTTATCCGTTTTAGTGTTGGCTTGGATCACGATATAGAAAAGACCTGGCAAAGAATTCTTGAGTGTCTTAAAACCTCAGGGATATTGTAACAACATATGATTTTGTTAAAAGCAAAAAAGATCGGTTCAGTGAACCGATCTTTTTTGCTTCAGGGAGTTTATGTTCGCTTACATATAATCTGAAACGGGCGCACAAGTACAGACAAGATTCCTGTCGCCATAAGCGTCATCAATGCGGGTAACAGGTGTAAAATACTTATCTGTCAGCATGCCAGCCATTGGGAATGCAGCCTTTTCGCGTGCATATGGATAACTCCATTCGCCTGCGATAAGCATTTCAGCTGTATGTGGTGCGTTCGAAATAACATTGTTTCCTTTTTCAGCCTGTCCGTTCTCAATCTCAGCAATTTCCTTTCTGATTGAAATCATGGCCTCAACAAAGCGGTCAAGTTCTGCCAATGGCTCACTTTCTGTTGGTTCAACCATCAGTGTTCCATGAACCGGAAAAGCAACTGTTGGTGCATGGAAACCATAATCCATCAATCGTTTTGCAATGTCAACCACGGTAATATTGGCTGTTTTACTAAACTGATTGCAGTCAAGAATCATTTCATGAGCAACTGTAGTTTTATTGCCTGTATAAAGAATCGGATAATGATCTTTCAATCGCTCTTTAAGGTAATTGGCACTTAAAATAGCCATTTCTGTAGAATATGAAAGTCCCTTTCCGCCAAGCATTTTGATGTACCCATAAGAAATCGGCAGAATCATAGCACTCCCAAACGGCGCAGCTGAAACAGCTGAAATTGCTTTTGCACCACCTGTTTGAACTACCTTATGACCGGGAAGAAAATCAACAAGATGTGCTGCAACACCTATTGGACCAACACCCGGACCACCACCACCATGTGGAATTGCAAAAGTTTTATGCAGATTTAAATGACAAACATCAGCGCCAATAAACCCCGGACTGGTCAGCCCTACCTGCGCATTCATATTTGCGCCGTCCATATAAACCTGGCCACCGTTTGCATGGACTATTTCAATGAGTTCGGTGATACCCTTTTCAAAAACACCATGCGTTGATGGATAGGTTACCATAATGGCAGCAAGTTTATCTTTGTTGGCTTCAGACTTCTGCCGAAGGTCCTCCATGTCAACATTTCCGCGTTCGTCGCACTTTACAACCAAAACTTCCATGCCAGCCATCACAGCACTTGCAGGATTTGTACCATGTGCTGAAGATGGAATCAAACAAATATTTCTATGACCTTCGCCTTTGCTAATCAGATATTCACGGATAACCAGCAAGCCTGCATACTCGCCACTTGCACCCGAATTTGGTTGAAAAGTCATCGCTTTGAAACCTGTGATTTCACAAAGGTCTTTTTCAAGATTTTCAATCAATTCCAAATAACCTTCGGCTTGATTGCGAGGCACAAATGGATGGATATTTGCAAACTCAGGCCAGCTGAGAGAGAACAACTCGGCTGCAGCATTGAGTTTCATTGTGCATGAGCCTAAAGGTATCATTGTACGATTAAGCGCAAGATCCCTGTTTTCAAGTTTTTTCAGATAACGCATCATGTCAGTCTCTGAATGATAAGCATTAAATACCTCATGTGTGAGATACTTCGAGCTGCGATGAAGTTCGTCAGGGAAAGTTCTTAGCAATTCACATTCTTCTGGAATACAAACATAAGGCAAATGAGATTTTTGTATAGCCCCGGCAACAATTTCAACGATTTTATTGACTTCATCAAGTGAAACAGTTTCATCCAGACTCACGCCAAAATGACGCTCATCTATAAAGCGGAAGTTCATTTGATTTTCTACGGCAGCATTGCAAACTGCTTCAGCAGAAAAACCCATTTGAAGTTCAAAATGAAGTGTATCAAAAAACGCACTGTTTAGTTGAATGACTCCAATTTTTTCCATTTCAATTGCTAAAACAGCAGTTAGAATATTGGTGTGTCGTGCAATTTCACGGATACCATCCGGGCCGTGATAAACAGCATAGAAAGCAGCCATAGCAGCAAGCAAGGCTTGTGCTGTGCAAATATTTGAAGTAGCTCTTTCGCGCTTGATATGCTGCTCTCTTGTTTGTAGTGCCATGCGCAATGCATTGTTTCCTTTGGCATCTTTCGAAACGCCAATGATGCGTCCCGGTATACTTCTTTTGTATTTATCTGCTGTGGCAAAATAACCGGCATGCGGGCCTCCAAAGCCCATCGGAACGCCAAAACGTTGTGTAGAACCAACAACTGCATCGGCGCCCCATTCTCCGGGTGGTACCAAAAGGGCAAGACTTAGAATATCTGCTGCCACAACCACCTGAATTTCGTTTTCTTTCAATTGCTGAACAAGCTGTCTGTTGTCATGAATTTGCCCGAACTGATCAGGATACTGAAAAAGCGCACCGAAATATGTGCTATCGGCAACAAACTCATTGAATGAACCAGTGATAACCTCAATATTAAGTGGAACAGCTCTTGTCAGAATCACATCAAGTGTGTGCGGAAAAACTCCATCTGAAACAAAAAATTTGTTCACACCAGACTTTTGCTGTTGACGGCTTCTGGCATTAAAAACCATTATCATGGCCTCAGATGCTGCCGTTGCTTCATCCAAAAGTGAAGCGTTGGCAATGGGTAATCCCGTGAGGTCAGAAACCATTGTTTGAAAATTCAGCAATGCTTCCAGGCGGCCTTGAGATATTTCGGCCTGATAAGGTGTATAGGCAGTGTACCAGCCAGCGTTTTCAAGCACATTCCGTGTGATAACTGCAGGTGTAATGGTGTTGTAATAACCCATTCCGATAAATGTGCGGAATAATTTGTTTTTCTGACCAAGCTGTTTTAGATGCGTAAGATACTCATGCTCACTTAATCCTTTACCCAGTGAAAGTTCCTCAGGCAACCTTATATTGTCGGGAAGCGTTTCATACATCAACTCGTCAATTGACTTCATGCCAATCATTTGCAACATTTTCTGAACATCCTTAGGAGAAGGACCTATGTGTCTTTTAACAAAATTATTTGTTATCATATCGTGATATTAAGATAAAATATTGATTTCGAAATAAATAAAAACAATCTTTCCAATTAGCTTTTCTGAGGCTAATAAACGGCACAAAGGTAGAAATTGTTCATAAATTAACAGTGTTTTGATATCAATTATTGTGAAATTTTTCACACATAAAAATCAAAACAGTGATGACCGTAAAATTCCGCCAAATGAAACAATCCTGAATGTTGTTAAAATTCCAATTCCATCTGAACCGGGCCAATGCCTGGTTTCCTTTGTTCAGCAGATAAATCTGATTCATTATCACCTTCAGGCGCTAATTCTGAATCAATTTCAATGGTCTCAATTACATCTTCCTCAACCATTTGCCCGTCAAATTCTTCCTCCTCACCATTTTCAGCATCTGATTCTGAAACTATTGGTTCAAGCATGGTAATACTGTCTATTAAATGCGTTGAAAGTCTTTTTCCTTTTGCTTTGTAGCTCTTCACTGCAATAAAATCTGCAACAAGAACTTCTTCATCATCTGGTTTTTTACCTTTTTCATTTTGCTGAAAAGAAAGCATTAAACGAGGCATTTCGTCAAACATCAATGCAAGATATTTGGAAGCCGGATGTTCTCCGATGAAGGAAATTCTTTTGTTCAGCGGACTATCATCTTCAATGGAAAAGCGTTTCAGATAATGCAATCCGGTTTCACCTTCAATATAAATTGCTGAAAGTACTTCATCCGGATCGTATTTGCGTAGCAGCATCATATCAGCATCAAAATGTGTTGAAAGTTCATAACCTGTCAGTTTAAACTCGCCATTATCCATCAAAATCAGCAGTCTGTCGTCGCCAATAAATTCACCAATTAAAATTCCTCTGCCATCGGTATTAAGCCTTTTAACTGTTTCATCATACCAGATACTTCGTGCTCCAAGGGTTGAAACGCCATTTTCTCTTTTAACGATTTGCTTAATGGGATTTTTGGTGACGATATTGCCACGTGCGGCACGACCTTTAATGGCAAGAGTGGCAAAATCGAATTCAAAAGTTGTCTTCTTCAATTTTGGCTTGGGTCTTAGCAACACCTTGATAATTTCTGCTTCTCCATTTGGATTTGCAGAAAAATAGACCACTTTGGAATCAGCAGTGCCCGCGGTCATATCGTATTCTTTGTCACGCGTAACACCCATTACTGCAAAGCGTTTTACGAAATACGGTCCTTTTTTCCCATCGCGGTAAACGAGGTTGTAAATGGTGCGATCATCATTTTTTCTGAAAACATCGATATGAATGATATGCTCACCAACAAAAGATTTAGCTGCAACCTTGGTCACAATAACAGTTCCGTTTTCGCGGAAAACGATGATGTCATCAAGATCTGAGCAATCGGTCACAAACTCATCCTTTTTGAGCGAAGTGCCTACAAACCCTTCAACTCTGTTCACATAAAGCTTAACGTTGTTTGCAGCGACAGCAGCTGCCTGAATGACATCAAAGCTTCGGAGTTCTGTTTTTCTTTCTTTTCCCTGACTGTATTTCTTTTTAATCTGATTAAAAAAATTAATTGCATAATCAGTCAGATGAGCCAAGTGGTTTTTAACTTCATCTATTTCATTTTCAACGCCTTTAATATACTCATCGGCCTTAAACGAATTGAATTTTGAAATTCTTTTGATTTTGATTTCCGTCAGTCTGAGAATATCTTCATTTGTAATTTCCCTCCGGAAAAGATGGCTAAAAGGTGCCAGACCATCGGCAATGGCTGTAAGTACCTCTTCCCATGATTCACATTGCTCAATGTCGTGGTAAATACGATTTTCGATAAAGATTTTTTCGAGCGAGGAGTGATGCCAGTCAGCCTCAAGTTCATCCAGTCTGATCTCAAGTTCGTTTCCAAGCAATGCTCTGGTTCGGTCGGTGTTGTACCGAAGAATGCGGCTCACACCCCAAAACGCTGGTTTTCCATTGATAATCACACACGAATTTGGCGACAAAGAAACCTCACATTGTGTGAATGCATAGAGTGCATCAATGGTTTGATCGGGTGATACGCCCGGAGTCAGATGAATGACTATTTCAACATTTTGGGCAGTGTTGTCATCGATCTTCCTGATTTTAATTTTACCCTTATCGTTGGCGCTGATGATTGAATCAATCAGTGTGCTGGTAGTAGTTGAAAAAGGAACTTCCGTAATTACGAGCGTTTTTTTATCCAGCTGGCTTATTTTGGCTCTTACACGCACACGACCGCTGCGAATTCCATCATTGTATTTGGTGACATCAGCAAGCCCACCCGTAATAAAATCGGGAAAGAGTTCGAATTCATTTCCGTTCAGATGCGCGATGGAGGCATCAATAAGTTCAATGAAATTATGGGGTAAAATTTTCGATGCAAGTCCAACAGCGATACCTTCAACACCTTGTGCAAGCAGTAAAGGAAATTTCACCGGAAGGGTGATTGGCTCCTTATTTCGTCCATCGTAAGACAACTTCCATTTGGTTGTCTTTGGATTGAAAACCACGTCAGCGGCAAATTTTGACAAACGGGCTTCAATATATCTGGATGCAGCTGCGCTGTCGCCGGTTAAAATATTTCCCCAGTTTCCCTGTGTTTCAACACTTAGTTCCTTTTGGCCCAACTGCACAAGCGCATCGCCAATAGAAGCGTCACCATGCGGGTGATATTGCATCGTGTGCCCGATGATGTTGGCCACTTTGTTGAACCGGCCATCATCAAGCTGCTTCATTGCATGCAACAACCTGCGCTGAACGGGCTTTAAACCGTCATCAATATCAGGCACTGCGCGCTCGAGAATTACATAGGAGGCATAATCAAGAAACCAGTTTTCATACATGCCGCTGAGCTGCATGGTCCGGTATTGTTCTTTTGAAGTTGATGTTCCTCCGGCTGTAGCGCCTGTTAAATCTCCACTGTCAGACATTGCTTTCTATATGTATGTATGCGTTTATTATTTCCAAAAACGTAAAATAAGCACCTCAGCCAAAATGAACAAAAGTGCCAGCAAAATAAATAATTTATACCATTGCTTTCCTGCAATTAAATCTTTGAATGCATCAGTCATTTCGGTACCTGAGCTGCTTAGCACTTCAAGTGTTTTAAAGCCTGCAAATTCAAAAAGCCTTTGCAATTCATCAGGTTTATAAAATGTCATCACCGATTCCTTTCGGTCATTGTTGAAGGAAATGATTCTGGTCAGACTGTCGCCTGCAAAAAGACCGTACTGCCCTGCTGTTGGTATATCGGGATGAATGACAACTTCTTGTCTACCACCGGATGTCCTGAATTCAGGTATGATTTCAAAATCGGTTGTAAAAGACTTCAATTTCAATAAAGTTTCGTTTTCAGGATCAGTGAAAGCAGACTCTATCACAACCTCTTTTCCAAGCGTGTAATACAACATTCCCGGTCTGGCACTCATTAGCACCAATCGATATAATACAGGAACAAACAAACTATTGCGTTGAAAATCGGACCAGCCTGTAGCGAAAGGTACTGCAAACGCAAAAACCTTTCCTAGCCCGGCATCATTGACAACAAGAAAAGGGTTGCCATTCAACAAGCGTATAAGACTCATTGCTGTTGAACGCTGTTGCATCTGTATAGGATAATGCTGAAAAACTACAGGAAAATCAGCATTTTCGGGAATTTTTACAAACACCTCTTTGAACAAAGAATGGCTTTCTTCGATTTTAAAGACACGCGTATCAGCAGTATCAGCTCGGGCACTAAAACTAAACCCAAAGTCAATTGAAAGTTCATTGAATGCATCGGCATTTTCATTGCCGGGCAGCAATACCAGACTGCCACCACGCTGCACAAAATCGGAAAGCGCCTGTTTCAATCCGGAATGAATTTCTGAAAGTCCATTTATAAAGATAAGCTGGTAGTCAGGAAGTGACTGAATATCTAAACGAAGCTTCTGATGCGATTCATAAGTAACCAGCTCATCTTCAGTGAAAAGTATATTCAGCCATGGATTGGATTGCTTCTCGAAAATTTCAAGTACTTTTATTTTGGACTGAATTTCGAAAGAGAAATAGAGTTCATCGTCAAAAACAATCGGAAAATCAAGTATTGAAACAGTGCCTTCAAAATGCCCTGCTTTTGAAGCTATAAACTGCAAGCGTGCTTCCACACTGCTTCCGGGGGCTATGTCAACATTGGCAATTGCTTTTTGCTCGCCGTCAATTTCAAGTTTAACGGGTATTCCCACTGCTTCCTCAGCACCACTGTTTGCAATACGCGTAATAAGCGTCGCATTCATACCAAGCTGCAAGGCTGGAGTTTCAAACCAACAACTATCAATATATAGATTGTTTTTCTGCGCAGATTCAGAATGCATTAAGACCAGATTCAGATTGCTGTCGGAAACTATGGTTTCAGTATCAAAAATAGATTTCTGAAAATCCGAAAGTGCAAACAACATGCGATCTTCAAAAGCCTCGGTCTGAGGTATGGTTTTATTTCTTGCAATAACATCTGAGAACAAAGCGGGCTGAGCACCTCCCCTCACCTGCTCAAGCTCCTGTATAAATTCGACAGGACTCATGGGTCGCTGGTGCTGTGGAAGAAAGTCGTTTGTGAGCAAAACAAAGCGGTTGTTCATTCCAAAAGACTGCATGATAGAAACGGCGTTTTGTCTGGCTTCATCAAGCATTGACATTTCATTTCCACGAAGCTGCATGCTCATTGAATTATCAAGGTAAACTGAAATCAGGTTTTCACTTTCAGATGAAAGGTTATTCTTAGATGGAATAAAAGGTTTTGCAAATGCAGTTACCAATCCCGCTATCATCAGCATTCGCAGAGCAAGAACGATTAAATGTTTTATATTACGCTTACGGTTTGTTTGTTCCTGAAGATTTTTAAGAAGCTCTATATTGCTAAACATAAGCAATTTATGCTTTCTGAAATTGAACAGATGCACAATTACAGGTATCGCCAGTGCAAAAAGCCACCAGAACATTCCGGGATTTTGAAAACTCATTTTTCTTTTTTAGGACAGCAAAAGTAATGAATTCGTTGCAGATAAACGGTGAAGTTTAAGGGTCATTTATAACCAAAATCTTAGATGCTGTTTTCAAAATATGCATACTTCGACTTTTTGCTCCGGAAAAATTCATTAAGAAGCGAATTGATTGAAGCCTTTTAATGGCAGCATTTTTTATCAAAACCTGTTATAATTTCTTCAAAAAATTTCATTAGATCATCCATTATTCGAGCTCAGTTGCAAGAACAGTTTTTATTTGAGGTATATTTTCTTTTCCCGAGTTGTAGCCAATTTCAAAAATTTCGTGAGCCTTTTCGAATTCAAAAGTTCCATACATTCGTGCTTCCGCCGGATCAACAAACAAATCACAATCATCGATCTGATCTACCAAGGTTCGTTGCACTGCAATGAACAAGCAGCGCTCGCCCACCTGCTTCATCGAAGTAAACTGCTTGTCAAGCTCTTCAATATGATTTGAATTGATGCCGATGATCATTCTGCCTTCTTTCTTGAGGCATTTAACAGGCATATTCATTGTAAGACCGCCATCGACATAAAAATGCGCACCGATTTTCTGAGGCATAAAGATGACTGGAATTGATGACGAGGCAATGACAGCGTCATATAGATTCCCTGTATTAATCAATTCGACGCATGCTCTGTTGAGATTGGTAACTGCCACAATAAGCGGAATTTTCAAATCTTCGAAACGATCAGAACCAATATGTTGTTCTAAAGTTTTTCGAACAATTTCCAATGAACCTATACCAGCTTTGAAACCGAGCCATGAAGGTAAAGTCTTAAGATCCGGATATTTAAGCGCTTTCATCATTTCGTCAGGTGTCACTCCGGCAGCATACATTGACCCAACAATAGCACCCATACTTGTGCCAGAAATTGCAGCAGGTTTAAGGCCGGCTTCATCCAACGCTTTTAAAAACCCTGCATGTACAATTCCACGTGCACCTCCACCGCTCAGCGCAAGCGCAAACTCCTGATATTTTTTAGCCATCTTTGTTTTGTTTAAACACAAAGATAGCGCTTAAAAACTCAGGCGCGTATCATCGTCAAAATCATTTTAAATGCATTTGTTGCTTTCAATGAATGAGATATATTGGCCGGCATAATGATGCTATCACCTGCAACAAGGTCAAAGGGGTTGCCGCCGATAAAGATTCTGGCTTCACCTTCAATCACCTGAATCAATGCATCGAAAGGTGCTGTATGTTCTGAAAGACCTTCACCTTTATCAAAAGCGAAAAGCGTCACGTTGCCTTTTTCGTTTTTCATCACCTGCTTGCTCACCACACCGCCATCTGAGTAGCTGACTTTTTCGTCAAAGCGGAAAATTTCGGAATCGTTGAATAGTTTCATGGTTATCATGTATTTTATTATTATTGAATACTTTACAATTTATTATTTAGTGCTTACTTCAGAAAAACCGGCTTGAAAGTCACCATCAGCCAGGCCCAGTTATTAGTCGCTTTGTGATCTCCTCCTCTCAAAACAGACAATGTTTCAGTTCCGAACATTTGTGAGTAACCAGCAGAAAGAGCTGCGAAATCATTTAGCTTATAGGCAAGTGAGAAGTCAATTTCAGTTCCTAAGCCCTTACTCATCAATTCATTATTTTGGGATGGATTGATCACATCGTTGGCAGCAGAGAAGAAATGGGCTGTAATTAAATAACTTGCTTTGCCTTTTTTATAGGAAAGATTCGCATAAAGATCGCTCAAACCAACACTGTTCAGATGGTTTCCAACATAAAAATAATCCATGAAACCATTGAATTTATGATTGGTTCCATAAAATGGATTGAAACTATTGTTTGTGTAGTTGGCATTCAACTGTTTTTCTTTTTGACTTGTGCCTGAAAGCAACTCCCATCCTGCGCCCAATCCAAAACCATTTTCAAGATTATAATCGAGGCCTATCATTGTATTGTATGCACTCAATTTGCGGTCGGCTGCATCTTTTCCGCCGCTGTAATAGGCGTTTCCATAAAAAGAAGTTTTACCGGTTGCATAAGTAAGTCGTGTTCCTATTGTCTGGCTGAAGACTGTTTTATAAACATCTTCATTATTCTCAATTTTTTTATATTCCATTCCATTATTAAGGAAAAGCATACTGAAACCAAGCTTGCCTATTTTGCGCTGATACCATAGAAATTGTAATGTTTTATAATTGCTTGTCATATCATAGTTTGTTGTGCGCAACAAATCATTTTGTTGATTGAATGCAAGACCGACATGCATTTTGAAGTTCTTTTCGTATTTGAGCAGCGCCAAATCATGTGTGCGCGCCTGCTGCGCCCAATCGACGTTTCCAAATATGCGGGCATCATCATACACCAGTTCCTGCCGCCCCATTTTTACAGCAAAATTCTTGTTAAACCCATACTCGGCCCATGCCTGATGGAGCATCATTCTGTTTGAAGCTGCCACGAGCTGAGGCGTTTCGCCCCAAAGCCTGATATCCTGAATGCTCAGCCCGAATTTCATGTTTTCAAACTGATAGCCTGCATTGAGGCGGGTACGTTGCGAAATCTGAAATGCAGCTTTGTCATCATCAGTAACAAGGTTTTTGAATCCATGCCTGTATTCAGCGCGTGGCCTGAACTCTCCAGACAACTGAAACTGCGCAAATAATTGTGAAAAAGTAAAGATCATCAGGATGGTCAGGCCTGCAGTTTTCAAATAAATGTAATCACACTTCATTTCTTTAAGTTTTAATTGCTTCTTAAATATTTAAATAATTATCTATATAGGAATTTTGGTATTTATATGCTTATTTGAAATCAAAAAAAATGAAACCATCATTTTCACAATGGTTTCATTTGAATTATTCTTTACATATAGTCAGCTATAGTGTTATTTTTTAAATGATCTTTAAAGTCTGAGGTCATCTTTTTGGTCACATTATCCATGATACATTTTTCAAAAGGGCAAATATGCTTATCGTGCGGACAGCTGGTGACTTCAATTCGTCCTTCGATGGATTCATAAATTTCCAGAAGGGTGATTTCAGATGGCGATTTTCTTAGCGAAAAGCCTCCTGAAGGACCGCGGTGGGAGTCTAAAAGACCATCTTTTACCAGCCGTTGAAATATTTTTGCAACATGATGCTTTGAACTTTTTGTCAAATCAGCTATTTGTACAACATTGGCTTTATTATCATTTTTCGCAACGATAATCATTCCATGCAATGCGATGGAAGCAGCTTCGGTAAGTGTAACTATTTTAGACATGTTAGATTATTAAGTAATTAATTACCAAAATTACATAGTTTTGGTTAATTACAAAGAAAAATTAAAAATAAATATTTTCCTGGGAAAAGATAGATAATAAAACCTATTGAATTTCAACGCATAACAAAAACTTCTAAAGCCTGAACCAGGATGCGTTTAATTGAGATGCTCTTTGGGTACATTTGTCTTTTTTGAGTTTTATAACCAAATCTTCTCCATTTAGTTCAAAACTATAGTTTCCTTCGACACCCTGGCAAGCAGCCATATCTTTGTTATTGACCGTGACAAAACTATTTTTTGAGACTGTTATTTGACCTCTCATTGGTTTTACAGCTTCAATTGAAGGGAAGTCGATGGTGAAGCTTGAGTTTGCTACAGTAAACATCGCGCCATTCTCAGCACTAACCCAAGTACCTTCAAGTAAAGAAGTTTGTTTTAATTCACTTTTTTTCTTCAATTCCGCTTCGGTGGACAAAAACTCAGCTTCCGTTCTTTCTGTAAAATCAGATTTACTTTCGGCGTCAGATGGAGTGTTTTCAATCGAATTTTCGATTTCACCCTCCTCAGAATTACGCAGGTAAACATAGCTGGCGGCAAAAGCAATCAGCGCAAGTGAAATCAAAACGACTAAAATAAGTAAAACGCTTTTCAGAAAGTTATTTGATTTGCTTGTGCGGCTTCTCGTTTTTCTGACGGGACTCCTTCTTCTTTTTGTTGTCATATACCTATTTTTTAATTGATTTGATTGGCAAACCAGAATTTCTGCAAAAGTAATGAATGAAAGACTGTCAAGTCAACAAAAGGCGGATTTGAAAAATTCCTGAGCTTTTTTACACTTCCTTTGATAAAACGAGCTGAGCAGCGAATTATTTTAAAGCGCTGAACTTTTGGAGGCCAATAAAAAGTTTCTAAATGTGTATGATTGCAACATTATTCCTTGTTCAATAAAAGAATCTGCAACTTATATTATTTGCGTTCAAGTTTCCTTCATCTAAATGAAAAAACCTTATCAATACTCGCCCCAGCTTTTGATGCTTAAATCTTCCAGTGTATAGCGTGTAAAAGCATAAATGAAAGCACTGGCGAGGCGTGCATTCGTGATAAGCGGCACATTGAAATCAACAGCAGCGCGACGAATTGTATAATCATTCTGAAGCTCTTTTTCAGAAAGGTCTTTGGGAATATTGATTACCAGATCCACTTTTCTTTCACGGATCAGATCAAATGCGTTAGGTGATTCGGGAACATCCGGCCAATGAACCATTGTTGAAGGGATGTTGTTTTCTGCAAGAAAACGATGCGTTCCCAATGTTGCAAAAAGCTGAAACCCTCTTTCAGTAAGGGTTCTTGCACTGATAAGCAATTCTGTTTTTGAACGCATCGGCCCTGATGAGATAAGGATATTCTTTTTTGGAATGCTGTATCCTACCGAAAGCATTGCTTTCAAAATAGCCTCATAATAGTCGTCGCCAATGCAACCTACTTCGCCGGTTGATGCCATATCAACACCCAAAACCGGGTCTGCTTTGCTCAGGCGGGAAAAGGAAAACTGTGAAGCTTTTACACCAATATGATCAATATCAAACAGGGATTTTCCTGGCTTTTCGACTGCTATTCCAAGCATAATTTTGGTGGCATAATCGATGAAATTGGTCTTTAATACTTTTGAAACAAAAGGAAGACTTCTTGATGCCCTCAGGTTACATTCAATCACTTTCACATCGTTGTCGCGGGCTAGAAACTGTATGTTAAAAGGCCCGCTTATTTGAAGTTCCTGTGCAATTTCACGGCTGATTTTCTTTATTCTGCGAATAGTTTCGACATAAACTTTTTGCGGTGGAAACATGATTGTGGCATCACCGCTGTGGACTCCCGCAAACTCAATGTGCTCAGAGATAGCATATACGATAATATCCCCTTTATCTGCAACCGCGTCCATCTCAATTTCTTTGGCATCAGTTATGAACCTAGAAACGACAACCGGATATTGTTTTGAAACACTTGTGGCAAGTTCGAGAAAATGTTTGAGCTCACTTTTATTTGAAACAATATTCATTGCCGCACCTGATAACACATAGGAAGGTCTAACCAAAACAGGAAATCCAACTTCTTCGGTAAACTTAAAAATATCATCCACGGAGCTCAGCTCTTTCCATTCAGGCTGGTCAACTCCGATTTTGTCAAGCATGGCAGAAAACTTATGCCTGTTTTCGGCTTTGTCAATTGAAACAGGCGATGTTCCCAGGATTGCAACATGATGCTGATGCAATCTTATGGCCAGGTTGTTTGGAATCTGTCCGCCTGTCGAAACGATTGTACCATAAGGATTCTCAAGCTCGATGATATCAAGCACACGTTCGAGACTTAACTCATCGAAATACAGGCGGCTGCAACTGTCATAATCGGTACTTACTGTTTCGGGATTGTAATTGATCATCACTGACCTGAAACCCGATTTATCGATCGTTTTCAGCGCATTAACGCCAGACCAGTCGAATTCGACACTGCTTCCGATGCGGTAAGCACCGGAACCGAGCACAATCACAGAACGCTTATCTGCCTCAAAACGAATATCATGTTCACTTCCATGATAGGTTAAGTAGAGGTAATTTGTTATTGCCGGATGTTCTGCAGCAAGGGTGTCAATTTGTTTTACAAAAGGGACTATTCCCAACAACTGCCGATGATTTCTTACCTGGTTCATGGCTGCATCCAAAGCAGCAGCATCTTCAGCTTTTGTTACTAAACGTGCCAGTTGAAAATCGGAGAAGCCTTGCTTTTTGGCTTTTATCAGTAAATTGGGTGATAAAGTTTCCAAGTCATCGTAAGTCTCCAGCTCACAGGAAGTCTCATAGATATTCATCAGTTTTTCCAGAAACCAGCGGTCAATTTTGGTGCGCTGATAAACTTCTTCTACAGTCCAGCCTTCTTTAAAGGCCTGTTCAATAATAAAAATCCGGATATCGGTCGGATTGCTTAATGCTTCTTCGATATCCACCTTTTTCATTTCCTTATTGGCCGCAAAACCATGCATCCCCACTCCTATCATGCGCAAACCTTTCTGAATGCACTCTTCGAATGATCTGCCAATGGCCATCACCTCGCCCACGCTTTTCATACTTGAGCCAATCTCTCTTGATACGCCCTGAAATTTATTCAAATCCCAGCGTGGAATTTTACAAACCAGATAATCGAGCGCAGGTTCAAAAAAAGCCGAAGTTGTTTTCGTTACACTGTTTTTTAATTGATGCAAGCCATAACCTAAAGCCAGTTTTGCCGCCACAAACGCCAATGGATAGCCGGTAGCTTTTGATGCGAGGGCGCTGGAACGCGATAAACGGGCATTGACCTCAATTACGCGGTAATCCTCCGAATGGGGATCAAGTGCATACTGCACATTGCATTCACCAACAATGCCAACCTTTTTTACAATTTCGATTGAAATACGACGCAGTTTATGATATTCGCTGTTGGTAAGGGTTTGCGAAGGTGCAACGACAATACTTTCCCCGGTATGAATGCCCAATGGATCAAAATTTTCCATATTGCAGACGGTAATGCAATTGTCGAAACAATCGCGGACGACCTCGTATTCGACTTCTTTCCAGCCTTTTAACGATTCTTCAACCAGAATCTGATTGGCATAGGAAAATGCTTTTTCTGCCAATTGCCTCAACTCGGGTTCATTGTTGCAAAATCCACTTCCCTGTCCGCCTAACGTATAGGCTGCACGAACGATGATCGGAAAGCCAATTTCCCTGCTTGCCTCAATGGCATCTTCAATTGTTGTAACAGCCACAGAACGTGGGGTTTTGATATTTATTGAAGCCAGCATCTGTGCAAAACGTTCTCTGTCCTCAGTTTCGATGATTGCATCTACGGGCGTGCCAAGTACCTTCAAATCATATTTTTTCAGAATACCCTCACGATGAAGGGCTATTCCGCAATTCAAGGCTGTCTGACCGCCAAAAGCCAACAGAATGCCTTCAGGTTTTTCCTTTTTGATGATCTTCTCAACAAAAAATGGTGTTACCGGCAAGTAATAAATGATATCGGCAATATCCTCCGATGTTTGTACTGTTGCTATGTTCGGGTTGATGAGAACCGTTGTTATTCCCTCTTCTTTCAAGGCTTTCAAGGCTTGCGAACCGCTGTAATCAAACTCTCCGGCTTCGCCAATTTTGAGCGCACCAGAACCAAGAACGAGTACTTTATTTATTTTTTCCATGTTTCAATTGCTTTGATAAATTTGCCAAATAAAAATGCTGTATCGGTAGGTCCGCTTGATGCTTCAGGGTGAAATTGCGTTGTGAAAACCGGTTTTGATTTATGAATCAGACCTTCGTTGCTTCCATCATTCAGGTTGGTGAAATAGGGTCTCCAGTCTTTGCCGATTGTTTCTGTTTTTACAGCATAACCATGATTTTGAGAAGTAAGCCATGCTTTATTGGTTCCATTTTCAATAACAGGTTGATTGTGACTCCTGTGACCAAACTTGAGCTTGTAAGTATCTGCACCTGATGCAAGTGCCACCAACTGATGACCGAGGCAAATGCCAAAAACCGGTTTGTCTTCATCAAGGGATTTTTGAAGGTTTTCAATTGTTTTGCGACAATGCAAAGGGTCGCCGGGTCCATTTGAAATAAAGAGTCCGTCATAGTTTTCACCACTATAATCATAATCCCATGGAACCCTTATCACTGTTGTGTCGTAGCGCAAAAGAAAACGGATAATATTGCTTTTCACACCGCAATCGATCAACAAAATCCTGTTTTTTCCGCTTCCGTAAACAACTTTTTCTTTGTGACTTACAAGGGCAACAAGGTTTTTGAGATCAGGATTATCAAATGGGATGTCCTCATCAAAGATTATTTTGGCTAACATAGTGCCCTTTTCACGGATAATCTTTGTCAACATTCGGGTATCAATGCCAAAAAGGCCGGGTACTTTTTCCTCTTTCAACCAACTTCCCAGACTTTGACTGGCATTCCAGTGATTATACTTTTCGGAATAGTCGGAAATGATCAGGCCTGAAGCATGAATACGTTCAGATTCAAAAAAACGATGCATCCCGTCTTCAACTTCTTTTGAAGGAACACCATAATTACCAATGGAGGGATATGTCAGAACGATTATCTGACCGCAATAAGAAGGATCTGTAAGACTTTCAGGATAACCGGTCATGGCGGTATTGAAAACGATTTCGCCAGTCACAGCACCTTCATAACCGAAAGATTGTCCAACAAAAGTTGTCCCATCTTCAAGTATCAGTTTCGCACTTCGATAGTGAGTAGATTTCATAAGTGTATATTTTTAGCAAAAAAAAAGACGGTCGATGCCGTCTGCAATAGAGAAATACTTTTTACCAATCCGTGAGGAGCAGCAATTGGAATTACAAAAGAATCCGGAACGCTCATTTTTGATATGTTTCGGAGGGCAAATATACAGTGATTTGATAAGTTCCGGTTTTTTTATGAAATTTTTTATGAACATGCTGTGAGTATTTTGGCAATCATTTTTTTCAAGATTTCTGACATGAATTTCTCCAAAACAGCTTTTAAACAGCATTTTTAATGCATTTTGTCAAAAAAGTCCAAGTAATTGCTCGAAAAGTACAAGACTTTTGGGTATCTGAGATCGTATGTTTGCATCGATTTATTTAATCAAGTAAAATACTAACCCTAAATTCCATTTTGAAAGAAAGGTTCTATAAAAACTAAAAGACTTAAAAAAAAATATTGGCATAGGGCAGTTGAATTTCTTCTACCAAAAAGCACTGCTTGCATCTATAAACACTAAAATCAACTTTCAACTGTCCTTTTGCCAATGTTTAAACAACAACCAAGTAAAAATGCAATCAATTATAAATCAATTATTTAAAAAACAAGTCAGATCATGAAAAATGTAATGTCTATTTTATTAGTTGTACTCCTTTCAACGAATGGGATTTCTCAAACCAGAGCAGAAAGAAGCGGTCCGCTTACTTCGGGCACAGCGCCATCATTCAAGGCAACATCAACAATGGGAGATATAAACTTCCCGGATGACTATTTTGGTAAATGGAAGATTCTTTTTAGCCATCCGGCAGATTTCACGCCTGTTTGCACCTCAGAAATTTTGGCTCTGGCAGCAAGCCATGAGGAATTCAAAAAATTAAAAACCCAATTGATCGTTATTTCAACAGATGGATTAAACAGTCATATTGAATGGGTTAAGTCCATGGAGTCAATCAGCTATGAAGGTTTTAGTCCGGTCAAGATTGATTTTCCTTTGATAGCAGACAACGAGCTTGTAGTCTCAAAGCTTTACGGACTTTTACAGTCAAATTCTAAAGAAAGAAAAGACATCAGAGGCGTTGTTTTCATTGATACCGAAAACAAAATACGCGCCTTCTTTCATTACCCAAATTCTGTTGGCCGCAATATCGAAGAAATAAAAAGAACTTTGATCGCATTGCAGACTGAAGACAAACATGGTGTGCAAACACCGGCCAATTGGCAACCCGGCAATGAAGTGCTTATCAAAAGCCCTTCATCCATTCAGGAAGCCGAGAAACTTGAAAGAAAACAAGATGCCAATCTCAGGAAAGTAACCTGGTATATGTGGTTCAAGAAATTATAGTCAACCGTTTCAAAAAGAGTAACATATCTAATAATCCTGATAAATCAAATAAAATACTTCATAAAGAAATTTTCTTTCTTTGAAATTCTGGAAAAAGTTCAGTTGAACAAATAAAAGTACTTAACCAATCAGCCATGAAACTATTAACCAAAAAAGGTGTCATCAACAAAAACGGGGATATTGTCTTTTTCCAGCAAAAGCCTTTGTTGTGGGAATCTATTTCTGATAAAAAGTTTCCACGGCTACCTGAAGGTACAATACTTGAATTTACTGTAAGCTTTGATGAGAATCGATTGATTTCGGGATCTGACGGAATTGTATGGGCCACAAAAGACCTACTTCAGGCAGAGATAATTTTCAACGCTTTGTTTGTACAAAAAATAGAGTCAGAAATTATCGAAGTAGAACTTGAGCATCATTCACTCTTTTTAGTAAAGATTCAAAAAGAAAATGACATTAAAGAAGTAATTGAATTTATCAGCCAAAGCGAAAGTGGTCTCCGGCTAAAACCTGATTGGTCCTATCCTTCCGGTGAACCAAACAGAAGTTTTAATGAGTGGCTGAATGGGCAATGAAAGTCTGACTAGATCCATCTGCAAAAAGCATCGAGAAATGATAAGTCAAGAAGTAGAGAATTTTACTTTTTGACTTTTTTGTTAAGAAAACACATGAATTTGTCAGAAAAGTCCAAGGATTTGCGCGAAAAGTGCAAGACTTTTTATTTTGTATCCTGTAGGTTTGCAAAAATTTTCACATTCAAATTTTTGAAAAATCATTAATTATGAAAAAGATGTCTATTCTGGTTTCTCTTATTGTTGCACTTTACGCCAACTGAATAAACCAGATGGACAAATAAAATTTTCGTGGAGGCAAGCAAACCACGTTAAAAAACAAGGCGTATACGAAAAGCCATATGAGTAGTAAACCTAAATAATTAATAAATATGAAAAAAACTTTACTTTTAGCAATTGTCATTGGACTATCACTATTTTCAACTGAAACTTATGCACAAAGCGAAAAATGTGCGACCATGCAGGTTCTTGAAAAAAGAATTCAACAAAATCCTGCTCTAAAACAACAAATGGAGCAATCAGAAATTCAAACACAAGATTGGATTTCTTCAAATCCAAATTTCAATCGTTCAAGACAGATAATAACAATTCCTGTTGTTGTTCATGTAATTTGGAATGACCCGGTTCAAAATGTTTCTGACGCTCAGATTTATTCCCAGATTGACGTTTTAAATGAGGACTTCAGATTATTGAATGCTGACTCTTTAGATAACACGCACCCATTTTGGATTTACACTGCTGATGCACAAATTGAATTTTGCTTGGCAACAAGAACCCCTGATGGAAATGCGACTACAGGAATCACAAGAACACAAACTTCTGTTGTTGCGTGGGGAGAAGACGATTTTGATTACATCAAATATACTGCTTACGGTGGCAGAGATAATTGGGATCCAACGCAATACCTGAATATATACGTTGTGAACCTTGACGGGTCAACGCTTGGTTTTGCAGCATTTCCTGACGAATTAGTAACTAACCCCGACCTTGACGGCGTAGTTATAAGATATGAAGCATTTGGGAATATTGGCACTGCAGGGTCGGGTGACTTTAGCCTTAATGATGGTGGCAGAACCGGAACTCACGAGGTTGGACATTGGTTAAACCTCAGACACATCTGGGGCGATGATAACTGTGGTGACGATTTTGTTGAAGATACAGAAACGGCAGAAGGAGAAAACTATGGCTGCCCCAGTTTTCCTCACAGAGCATTCAACAGTTGCGGATCAGGGGAATCTGGTGAAATGTATATGAATTATATGGACTACGTTGATGATCACTGTATGAATATGTTTACATTTGGTCAGGCACAAAGAATGTATGCTGCATTAAACGGTCCAAGGGCAGGTTTGTTGACATCACAAGGTTGTCAGGCAGCTGTATCTGTTCAAAGCATCTTGAGTGCAAACGATATTAGCGTATATCCTAATCCAAACAACGGCTCATTTACCATTGATGTATCCTCAATCGGTTCAAAAAACATTACAGTTAAAATGGAGAATGTACTTGGAGAAATTGTAAGGGAGTTTGACACCAACTCAAGTACCCCAATTCACATAAATTCAGACAATAAATTGCAATCAGGAATTTACTTTATTAGAATTGATGCAGGAAACAACAATGTAGTTACCAAAAAAATATTCATTATCAATTAGTTATAACAAGCGTGGCAATCAAACCTTGCCACGCTTTTAATCTTCAGTTATGAGACACTTATTAATTTTTATTGCCCTTGCGGGTTTCTTTGCATGCTCAAGCTCTAAAAAGTCAACCGACAATTCAAACAGCGAATTTGAGGCCAATTCTGAAACGAAAGCAGACAGCATATATTCATTGAGAGTTTCATTTATCAGTATTGGCTCCGGAACTGACAGAAAAGCCCGAAAAGAATATGAACAATTCATTATACAATTTGAACAATCCAACAAAGTCACTGTTTTGTTAGAAAAAGCAAATTGGGGTAAAGAAGGTGAAATTGACTTTTGCATTAAATTGACTGGTTTAAGTAGTGACTTGCAAAAACAGTTCATTCAAGGTACTAAAGACAATTTAAAAGACTCTAAACTTGTTCGCATTTATGAAAATACAAGCTGCAAATACAAGCAGTGACTTGGAATAAAAGCAGCTTGCAACAGTGGTTTGCCACAAAAGTTTAGACACAGCATTTGCTTACCAAACTAGATTCAGATTTAAAACTATTGAACATATTTTTTTGATTTCCAACAACGAATCATTCAGATTTAAGATGAAGAAAAAACCCTTGTATCTATTAATGCTTGTGATTTTGGCAGCAAATGCAGGCTTTGCACAAAAAATTGAAAGTCAGCGGATTCCGCTAATAGGCTCCAATGCCCCATCGTTTAAAGCGCCATCAACCAATGGCGCTATTGTTTTTCCGGAAGATTTTGGCAAATCCTGGAAGATACTTTTTGCACATCCACGTGATTTTACGCCAGTTTGTTCTTCTGAGGTTTTGGAACTTGCCAGACTTCAGGATGAATTCATTAGTTTAAACACCCAGATAATTGTGATTTCCGTCGACAGACTTGTCTCGCATCAAAGCTGGAAAAAAGATCTGGAAGAGGTTGATTATAAAGGGTTGGGCAAAATGAAAATCAACTTTCCGCTTGTTGTTGACAGTTCTTATGCGATTTCAAGCAATTATGGAATGCTCGACTCCAAATCAAATGCAGGGCAAAGTGTGAGAGGTGTTTTCTTTGTTGATCCTGAAAATAAAATCAGAGCCTTTCAATTCTATCCCAACGAAGTGGGTAGAAATTCTGAAGAAATACTAAGGGTTTTGAAGGCTTTGCAAATGCATCATGCCAATAATGATATTGTCCTGCCTTCAAACTGGCAGCCCGGCAGCGATGTGATGATTCCATTCCTCTCAAAAGAAGACAAAGAAGAGCTGAAAAAGCCAGACTCAAAAATCTACTATCTAAACTGGTACATGATTTTCAAAAAAAACAAATAAACCAATATTCAACTCTTTCCACTTTTCAATTCTATGAAATCAAATCAATACTTATTTATACTCATCATACTATTTACAGGCTTCAGTAATCTGGCTCTCGGACAGCAAAATGAAACACAAATAAAGGGATACATCTTCTCGCCTGAAAATACTCCGGCGATGTATTCAACAGTGATTCTGTTAAACCAGGATTCAGTTTTTATGAAAGGTGCCTTTAGTCAGGATGACGGTTCGTTCGTTTTTGACAATATTGAGCAGGGTACCTATTTTGTTTTGGTCCGGAATATTGAGTTTCAAACCTATATGTCGCAGGCTGTGACAATCAAAAAAAATGAAAAAATCCTTTTAGACAGAATCAACCTGAAAACAAGTATCAACCAATTGAATGAAGTAGTAGTGACTGCCCGCAAGGCTGTATTGGAAGTTCATGCCGACAAAATGGTCTATAATGTTTCCAGCAGCATCAATGCCTCCGGAAATAGCGGACTGGAAATGCTTGGCAAAGCGCCCGGCGTGATTGTCGATATGGACAACAATATCATTCTTCAGGGAAAATCGGGCGTACAGGTTTTCATCAACGGCAGACCTTCAAGGCTTTCGGGCAATGATCTGAGCAACTTCCTTGAAAGTATGCGTTCGGATAACATTGACTATGTTGAAATTATAACAAATCCTTCTGCAAAATATGATGCAGAAGGAACTGGCGGCATCATCAATATTGTCTTAAAAAAGAATGTTAATCTTGGGTTTAATGGCAATCTGACCGGAAACTTTTCTCAGGGTATTTATGCAAAAGGGAGTGTTGGAACAACCTTAAACTACAGTGCCGAAAAAATTAATCTTTACACGAATATCAATACTTCTCTTGATAACTGGCAGGATGATTTCAGGGAGACAGCATTGCAAAGCGGTTTCCTTTTAAATAAAAAATCGGATGGATTGAATACCAGAAAAGGTTTCAGTTTTTCGGGCGGACTTGATTACGCGCTTTCGTCAAAGCAGTCCTTAAGCATTGATGGAAGAGTATTCATCAACAAAAGAGACAATAAACTGTTTTCAACAACAGGTATTTTCGATGCGTCGGATATCGGTTTTGGTGAAATACTAAGGGCTGAGGTGCTTGACAAAATGCCAACAGAAAACTACAATCTGAATGTCAATTACCGCATTATCCCCAATAAAACCTCGAATTTTTCGGTTGACCTCAGTTTAGGAAAGTATTCAGGCAATAAAAATACATTTCAGCCCAATGACTACCTCGAAGCCAGTAGCGGTACTATTTTAAGGTCATTCAATAGTGAATATGATGCAATGACAGCCATTGATCTGAGATCGGCACTGTTCGATTTTGAGAAAAAACTGAAAAGCTTCACGCTTTCTGCGGGAGCCAAATATTCCTACATTTCCACCAACAACCAACTGGAATTTTACAATATTCAAAACGATCTTCCAGTCTTCGATATCAACAAAAGCAACGATTTCACCTATCTTGAAAAAATTGCTGCACTCTACTTTATTGTTAACTCAAAACCTACCGATAAAATCACCATTAACGCTGGCTTAAGGATGGAAAACACCTCCTCACTGGGTCGCCTGGAAAGTGAAGTACCAACAGAGGACAATGAAGTCGCCAGAAATTATACGAATTTCTTTCCAAACATCAGTATCTCTTTTGATGATAAGAAAAACAGTGTCATCAGTGCAAGTTTTGGCAAGCGAATCACACGACCTAACTATCAGGATTTGAATCCATTTGAATCACGAATGAGTGAGCTGTCGTCATGGAAAGGCAATCCGTTTCTCAAACCTAACTACATCACCAATTACCAGCTCACTTACTCCCTGAAACGAAAGCTGATCATTGCAAACAATTACAGCATCACACGCGATTTCTTTGCAACTATTTTTGAAATTTCTGAAGAAAAAGGAAGTATTTTAATTCCACGGAACATGGACAAATCCACAACAAATGGATTATCTGTAAGCTACCCACTTCAGATCTTAAAATGGTGGGAACTTTCATCATTTTTCATTTTCAACTATTCCACCTATAAAGGCGATCTTGAAGGCACCAAAATTGACCTGAAATCAACCCAAAGCAGTCTGAGAATGCAAAATAATATGCGCCTTCCGGGCGGTGTGGCAATGGAAGTCACCTTCAATATCTGGGGGCCATGGGTTTGGAGAGGCTCAGTGAATGTTGAAGGAAGTTACGGACTTAATTTTGGAATCAAGAAAGATTTCTTTGACCGCCGATTGTTGGTACAGCTTACCGGAAATGATATTTTAAATAGTTCAAGTGATTTTTATTATAAAAGTAATTACGGAGGAATGATCGTCGATGGCGTGAGATCTTTTGATAACCGGAGGGTTGGAGTTAATGTGACTTACAATTTCGGCAATCAAAAAGCAAAAATTAAAAAACGAGCAAAATCAGCTATAGATGATGAATTGAAGCGTATTTCAGATTAAAATATTTACAGCTCTAAAACAATAAGAATTGAATAACAAGATGAAGAAAATTCAACTTAAATATTTGCTCATTTGGTTATCCATTCTGTTCATTTCCCTTGCAGGCTGCAATCGTGCTCCTGACCCATTATCACAGCGAAAGTTCATTGATCAGGATTCAAGCTATCCTCCTGTCGTGATTAAAAAAGGCAACCCAACGATTGAAATCCTGAGCGACTATCCATCTCCTGAAATTATAGATTTATCCCTAAAAAATCCTCCTGTAAAACGGCAGGCAGACTTTCGTATCAGCATGCAAAACTTCAACACCGATGATGGTTTGGCTTTGAGTAGCATTCTCTGCAGCTTTAAAGACAAGGCCGGAAATTTGTGGTTTGGCACTTCTGGCAATGGAGTTAGCAAGTTTGATGGTAAGGGTTTTACAAATTTCACTTCGGCTCATGGCTTACTGCACAATCTGATAAATTCAATTACTGAAGACAGTCAGGGAAATATTTGGTTCAGTACTTTTGGAGGCGTGAGTAAATATGACGGAGTTTCGTTCAAAAATTTCACTACTGCAAATGGACTTCCTGATAACGATGTTCTTCAAACACTTGAAGACAGCAAGGGGAATATCTGGCATAGCACACCAAAGGGTTTGTGCAGGTATTCGCCTGAAACCATTGATACAGCAGCCGGGATATTTATTCAATACGATGAGAAAAATGGTTTCTTTGAACAATATACCCGCGCTATCATAGAAGACAAAAATGGCAGCATTTGGATTTCTGTTGATCGCGGTGTCCTGAAATATGATCCTTTGGCTGAAACCAATAGAAATGTTTTTTTCTATGACTACTCAAAGTTGACAGGTCTGGAAGGCATTTTTGTCAATAGTTTGGCTGAGGACAGTGAAGGATTAATCTGGTTTGGAACTGATATGGGGGTGTTCAGATTTGATCCCGAAAAAGCAAGAACAGGGAACATTGCTTTTATAAACTACACAACCGATGACGGGCTTGTTAGCAATAAAATCACATCCGTTCTGGAAGACAACGAGGGAAACATTTGGTTTGGTTCTAAGTCAGGTGTATCTGCTTTTAATAAAGTTAATTCCTCTTTTCTCAATTTTACCTCTGAACAAGGATTGGTAAACAACAGCATCATTTGTATGACCGAAGATGATGCAGGAAGCATTTGGTTTGGAACAATCGGAGGTGGATTAAGCAGATTTGACGGGCTCAGTACTTTGGAATACACTGAAGATCAAGGATTATTTGGTAAAGTGGTTTTTTCAATAGCCGAGGACAATGATGGCCATCTATGGTTTGGAGTACAGGAAAATGGGATCACAAAAATGGAATCTGACAAGCCAAATCCTGAAAATGATGCTTTCATTCATTATTCAACTGCACAAGGATTGACCAATCATGATGTGCTGACAATGATTTTCGACAAAAACGGACATCTTTGGTTCGGCTCTGCAAATGGATTGAGTCATTTCGACGGGAAAACAATCACCAATTTCAAAACCAATCAGGGAATGATCGGAAATTCTGTTGTGAGTCTCAGAGAAAATAAAAAAGGGAATATCTGGATAGGTATTTATGAAAAGGGTCTCAGCATATTTGATGGTAAAAAATTTAGTCATTTCACAACTGAACAGGGATTGGCAAATAACACCGTTTGGTCGATTCATGAGGACGCCAATGGAATAATTTGGCTTGCAACAAGGGGTGGATTAAGCCGGTTTGACGGTGAAAAATTTATTAATTTCACGAAAAAACAAGGGCTCCCCGACAACAAATTATCTATCGTAACGCAAGACCGATCCGGCAATCTTTTAATAGGAAGCTGGGGTGGTGGTGTTTCGATAATCAGAAAAAGCAAGCTCGACTATCAGGCTAAAAAAAATTGGACTCAGTCTGATGAAAACATTTTTGAAAATTTCAATTCTACCAATGGGCTTGCCAATGATGTGGTTTATGGCATCCTCGAGGATAAGGAAGGAAATATTTTGATTGGAACAAGCAAGGGATTGACGGTGCTAAAAGGCGGATTAGATGACGGAAATAAAATTGCGAAATACGGAATAGAAGTTTTCAATCAAAAAACCGGCTATCCGATCAAAGACGTCAGCAATAATTACAGCATGCATCTGGATAGCCGCGGTTTTGTATGGTTAGGTACCGGCGATAAGCTGGTTCGCTTTGACTACAAAAAAGTTAAAAAACCATCAAACGCGCCAAATGTTTTCATTCAAAAAATCAGAATCAACGATGAAAATATTAGTTGGCATAGTCTTGAAAAGGCGAAGTCCAATGAAGACCAGGATTCTAAAGTTTCAGGAAATGTGCCTGCATTTATACATGATGAGTTAAAGATATTTGAAAGAATACTGAGCAATTCCGAACGTGATTCTATGATATTCAAGTTCAATTCAATCCGTTTTAATGGTATAAGACCTTTCAATACAATTCCGGAGAACCTTGTTTTGCCTTTTTCATTCAACACCATCAGCTTTGATTTTGTTGGTATCGAAACAACAAGGCCATTTATGGTGCAGTATCAATATTTACTGGAAGGTTTCGATAACCATTGGAGTGTTATGAGTAAGTATTCAACTGCAGATTACCGGAATCTGCCACATGGAAAATACACATTTAAGCTGAAGGCCAAAAGCCCTGACGGTATCTGGAGCGATCCGGTTTCCTACAGTTTCGAGGTACTTCCACCCTGGTGGTTAACATGGTGGGCAGTTCTCAGTTATATTATGGCCTTTCTTCTGATTCTTTTTGGCATCAGGCGGTATGAAATGAATAGAATCCGTCTGCGCAATCAGCTGAAACTTGAAAAAGTAAAAAGCGATTCTCTGCAGAACCTCGATCTTATGAAATCAACCTTCTATACCAATATTTCCCATGAATTCCGTACACCGCTTACCTTAATTCTTGGACAAATTGAAAGCGTAATGTCCTCAGGCATTGACAATAAGGAAAAAGGGAAACTTCAGGTTGCCAACCGCAATTCAAGAAGGTTGCTCAAACTGATCAATGAGTTGCTTGATTTGTCGAAACTTGAAGCAGGCAGCATGGAGTTGCATGCCGAAAACAATAACATTGTTTCTTTTCTAAAAAACCTTTTCTTCTCTTTCGAATCAATCGCAAAAGATAAGAATATTGCAATTAAGTTCGAAACTGTATCTGAAAAGTTGCATGTATTTTTTGATACAGACAAAATGGAAAAGGTTTTTTACAACCTGATATCAAACGCTTTCAAATTCACCGCAGAGAACGGAGAAATAAAAGTTGCAATTTGTATTTTCAATGATACAATTGAAATATCGGTAAAAGATACCGGCTGTGGTATTCCGGAGGATAAACTGAAGAACATTTTTGATCGGTTTTATCAGGTGGATGGTTCAAATACCCGCGAGCACGAAGGAACCGGAATTGGGCTTGCACTTGCTAAAGAGTTGATTCTATTGCACAAAGGAAAAATAAAGGTGCACAGCAAGATTGGTGTAGGATCTGAATTTGTTGTGACACTGCCCTTTGAGAATACAAGTCAGTTTAAAAATACAGTTTCAGAAATTGTGTCACCGGAAATTGAATCTGATGAAACAGATACCAATTTTGATGAGAATGACCCCCTGGAAGCTGAAGTTTCTGAAAACCTGCATTTGGAAGGTGATAAAAAAATAATTTTAATAGTTGAAGACAACAACGATGTGCGCGCCTATATTCGTGAACAAATTGAAGACGATTACCACACTTTTGAGGCCCAGCATGGTTTACAGGGTTTAAAAATGGCGCAGGAAAAGGTTCCGGATCTTATCATTTCTGATGTCATGATGCCAAAAATGGATGGATACGAATTTTGTAAAGCCATCAGGAAGGATGAAAAAACAAGCCATATTCCATTGATAATGCTAACTGCAAAGAGTAGCCTTGATGATAAAATTTCAGGTCTCGAATCTGGTGTTGACGCATACCTGACTAAACCTTTCAGCGCAAAAGAATTGAAAGCAACTGTTATAAACCTTCTCCATCAACGCATTCAATTAAGAAAGCAATTCAGCAAATCAATGGTCATCAAACCATCAGAGGTTAGTGTTGTTTCGGCTGATCAGGAATTTTTAGAAAAAGTCATTCGAACAATCGAGGCAAATTATGGAGATGAACAATTCTCCGTCGAAATGATTGCGAAAAATGTAAACATGAGTATTACCCAACTCAATCGCAAACTCAATGCTTTAGTTGATCAACCTCCGGGACAGCTGATCCGTTCTTTCCGCTTGCAACGTGCAGCAGACTTATTGAAGCAAAAGTCAGGTACTGTTTCCGAAATTTGTTACAATGTGGGCTTCACTGATAATGCATATTTCTCCAGGGCCTTCAAAAAACAATTTGGATGCACTCCTACTGACTACATTGACACGAACTAGAAATCAATTATTCTACTCCTATTTTGCTTATCGTATAATGGCCAGGCTGGTTGGTGTGTGGTGCCGTTGTGCTATTCCATGTCCAAAGTTATTCTTATGTTTTCTTTTATTATTTCTTTCAAGTCAGATGGAATATCTCCAACTTTTTTAATCAACCGTGCATTATCAATTGCTCGAATCTGATCGATCATAATATCGCAATTCTCTGATAAATTGGCCATTCCATTTCTGAGATGCACTCTCAAAATATCAGCCTCTTTCTCAATCTTTGTGGTAATCGGACAGACTATTGTTGAAGGATGTGGAATCTTATTAAGCAGATCTGTCTGAATGATCAGTACAGGACGAGTTTTTCCCGGTTCTGTTCCCATTTGGGGATTGAGATCAGCAATCCAGACTTCGAATTGTTTAATCTGCATAATCAATCTTTTCAAATTCGTTGAGAACAATTAAAGATTCATTTTTCACCAGTTCGGATTCAACTTTTAGTTTTTTCTCTATTAAGATTCTGCGCTGATGATGATTATAGTATTCTAAAGCATCATTGATGTAACGATTTCTGGTTTTATTAATTTGGGAAAGGATTTTTTCGGTTTCTCCGAAAATTGAATCATCTATTTTTAATGATACTGTTTTCATAAGCTTTTATTTATATCACAAAGGTATATCATAAAAGTATATTAATGAATGATTGGAGATAAATTTATTAATGCACGGTACAACGCCCGGCAATCATTCACGTCAAAAAATGAAATATTTAACATCACACTGATTTTCAATCGATTTTGAATAAAAATCCAATACTTTGCAAAGAAAATCCTATCCATTTGCCTTTTTGACGCGGTATTTTTGCCTCAGTTCTTTCGAACAAAGGAGCAAGCTGAAAATCCTTTAACCAAAGAGTAGGCATTTATAAATATCATAAACTATGAAAACTATCAGATTACTCAGTGCAAATTTCATTTTAATGGTTTTTGCAATTTCAACTTTGATGAGCAACACTGCTCAGGCACAAGAGGCTGAAAGAGGCTTTATCCTTTCGTTAGGCGAATCGACCATCAAACCTGGCCATGATGCCAAATTCCGCGAGGGTGTTAAGGCATGGAAAGCTTGCTATCTCGAAAATGGCGGCGACTGGACCTGGACTATGTGGCGTCGTGTGCAAGGTGAAGGAACTGTTTACACCCTCAGTTCAGGAATGGCCAACTGGGCCGAAATGGATGAAGCTGCTGATGAGGCAGGTAAAAAATGCCGCAGCCTGGTGGTCGATTTGATCCAACCCCATATTAAAAGCTCCAATTATAACTTAGCGCGCTCATTGCCGGCCTGGAGTAAATCGGAATCAGTTGAAAACAATGTGGCCTGGGTAACTTTCTGGCAGGTGGAGCATTATCCAACATTCGTTTCGACAGTAAAAGAAGTGCATGATGCCATGCGTGCTGCCGAAGGCGATATCCGAAGCTATTGGTATCGTAGTATTGGCGGTGGCCCTGACAGCTTCGACTATTTCGCTGTGACCCCTTATGAGAGTTTTACTGCTATGGATGTGGAGCGCGATGGCGTTATGACTGTCGTGGAAAAAACAGTCGGAAAGGAAAAAAGAGACCAACTACAGGAAGACTTCAGGGGATCAGTTAAAGAATCCTGGTCCTATATATACACCAGGGTGAAAGACCTGAGTCATAATCCTGAAACGAAATAAATCTTTAATTGATTCAATAATCATAATTCACTTTTTATGAAAAAGATTATTTATTTCCTTTTCGCTTTCGCACTCTTTTCATCTTGCAGTCCCAATAAACCGGATCGTTATTTCTCGGCTTCACCCGAAATCGAAGTCACAAAACTAACGCTCAAGTATTATTTAGATGCAAACTGGGATGCTATGAAGGCACTTTATGCCGACACTGCAAAAGTGTTGAACAATGTGCCCGAAGCGAAAGGCGTATCTATTGATGCTGCAATCACAGAGTTCAGGCAGGAGCATGAGCTTTTCGCTTCTATCAGCTATGTTAAAGCTGAAGATTTCTTCGAAATGGTTGTCACCGACGAAGGCGAAACCTGGGTAAACTACTGGGGAATCTGGAAAGGTACCCTCAAAGCAACCGGTGAAGAATTTGTCATACCGCTGCATATAACCCAGAGGTTCATCAATCAAAAGATCGTGGCAGATCATGGCTACTGGAACAATTCAGACATTGCTCTTGCACTGTCCAAACTGGAATCCCCAACAACACCTTAAAACTTGAAACTGATCAATAAAATAGGGATATTCAATCCGGATGGAGAAATAATTCTCCATCCGGGTATTTCTGTTTCCTGGAAGTCGTTGAGCAATAAAAACATTCCTGACTTGCCACCGGGAACTCCCCTTGATATTGATGTCACTTTGGACGAAAAAGTCCTGATTTCAGGTAATCATGGAATTGTTTGGGCTACCTATGATCAACGTCAGGCTGAAGTTATCTTCAATGCACTCCTCGCACAAAACATTACCTCGGCCATCGGAAAAGTGGAATTGGAAGATCGTGTCCTGCTACTCATTAAAATTCATAAAACATTTGATATTGCTGATTCTATGGATTTTATATGGAGAAAGGAAAATGGGTTAAGGCTAAAAACTGATTGGTCCTACCCTGACGGAGAACCCAACAAGAGTTTTGAGAAATGGTTGAACGGTTAGGGGTTTTTTTGGTATATGTTAAGTTGTTGAGGCAATTAATCAAAGATTTAAATAATTAACCGGAGTGCAAAAAAAATGAAAAACTTCAAAATTCCTCATGTCTTTATTTTTCTTTCAGCCATCATTCTCTTTTCGGGAGCGATGACATATCTTGTACCCTCAGGAATGTTTGAGCGTATAACAAAAAAAACAGACAATATAGAACAAACCCTTGTAGTTACAGGAACTTACAAGGAGATCCCAAAGAAAATCTCTGTCCAGGGAGTGCTTTTAGGCGAGGAGTCCAATGGTTTTGCCTCACCAACAAGTTTGCTTGGATTTTTTACTGCTATACCCAAAGGCTTGAACGAAGCTGCCCCTTTAATTTTTTTCATTCTCATCATCGGTGCTGTTGTAAACATAATCAAACATACAGGGACAATTGATGTATTTATCTCCATGCTGCTGAAAAAATTTATTCATTCACCGGTTCTGCTGGTGTTTATCCTGTATTTTGCTTTTGCTTTTGCCTCCACTTTTTTAGGAATGGGAGCAGAATTCATTCCGCTTATACCAGTTTTACTGCTCATTTCTAAGCAGTTGGGCTATGACCGCATTTTTGGTATTGCAATTTTTATCATCGGAGGTGATATTGGTTGGACCACAGCCATAACCAACCCATTTAATCTGCAAATAGCACAAACTGTTGCAGAATTACCGCTTGGCAGTGGAATGGGAATGAGAATTCTATCCTTTACTGTTTGCACGCTGGCTGGATTTTTCTTTCTCATGGCCTACGGAAGAAAGGTAAAAAAAGATCCGGGCAAGTCAATTATGGCTGACGATCCTTTTATTCTTGATGGTTCAATTTCTTTAAACGGGGCTGCTCTGACCAAAAAACACATTTTTATTGCCCTGACTGCATTCGTGCTTTTCGCTGCCATTTTATTTGCTGTTCAAACTATGGGATGGGGTTTGATAGAAATGACCGGAGGATTCTTTACGGTCGGATTATGCACTATTTTGATCAGCAGAATGTCGGGAGATGAATCCATGAAAGCTTTTATCACCGGTCTTGAAGGCATGCTCGTTCCAGCCCTGATCGTCGGTTTTGCAAGAGGGATTCAGGTAGTAATGGTAGAAGGTCAGATTATTGATACAATCCTGTTTCACACTGCTGAATTATTGAGTAATTTGAATCAATCAATGGCTGTGATTGGAATCTACACATTTCAAACTCTATTCAACTTCTTCATCCCTTCGGCATCAGGTCAGGCACTTGTTTCAATGCCGCTGATCGTACCATTGGCTGATTTATTGGGAATATCACGTCAAACGGCAGTTTTGGCATTTGTTTTTGGCGATGGCTTTTCGAACACAATCATACCAACCAATGGGGTTTTAATGGCTTGCATTGCTATTGCCGGAGTTCCTTATGAGAAGTGGTTCAAATTTTACTGGCCACTGTTTCTTATCTTATCTATCCTTGGAGGTCTCATACTATTATTAGCTCATCACACTAATTATTAATTACTTAGAAAAATATCAATGAATCAAACCAAAATCAAATATTCTCCACTTAATGCATCAGAGCGCATTGATTCGCTCGATGTTATACGAGGTATTGCCCTGCTCGGAATCCTTTTGATGAATATCAATGGCATGGGTCTTCCGTTTGCTTACTCAGATCCAACGCTCGCAGGTGGCGCTGATGGCCTCAACCTGAAAGTTTGGATTGTAAACAACATGCTTTTTGAGGGAACAATGCGGGGATTGTTTACACTCCTTTTTGGTGCCGGAGTAATTTTGCTTACGAGCAGACTTGAAAAAAGCGGTGCCGGCATAGCCACAGCTGATATTTACTATCGCAGAACCTTATGGCTTTTGCTTTTTGGTATAGTTAATGTTTACATATTTCTCTGGCATGGTGATATTCTTTACCCTTATGCCATTTTTGGTTTGATGCTTTTTCCTTTCAGAAATGCAAGTGTGAGAAAACTTTTTCTTGTAGCTGGAATCCTCATTTTTTTAGGCATAATATGGGACGCAGCCGATTATCACAGCAAGTTGAATCTGCAAAAAGAAGTTACTGAGATACAAGCAATAAAGGCTCTTGAGAATGAAATCACCAAAACACAAGAAGATAAAATCAAGGAGTGGGATAAGTTTACAACAAAACATACAAAAGAAGAAGTAGATGAGCTGATCGAAAAGATGCATCAGAGCTATTTCACTGTTTTATTTGATAAAGTGAAAGGAAATCAGTTTATGCAAACATGGCTTCCTTACAGGCTTTGGGTATGGGATATTCTGAGTTTTATGCTGATTGGCATGGCATTTTTTAAACTCCGGATTTTTCATGGAGACCGCAGCAATCGTTTCTATTTAATAATGCTTTTGTTGGGTTATATTATAGGTTTACCCATAAATTATTATGAAACAAAAATGTTGCTTGGAGATAATTTTCATGCATTAACGATCCTAAAAGCAGATCAAACCTATCAGATCGGTCGCTTCTTTACAACGATGGGTCATGTGGGCCTTTTAATGCTGTTCATTAAATCTGGCTCCCTAAGATTTCTTCAAAAGTCATTGGCTGCAGTAGGTAAATTGGCCTTAACCAATTACTTGATGCATAGCATTGTGACATCCATTATTTTCTATGGCGATGGTTTTTCAATGTTCGGAATGTTGCAACGCTATGAACTCTATTATATCGTTGCCGGGTTGTGGATTTTCCAGTTGATTTACAGCCCAATCTACCTTAAATATTTTCTTTACGGCCCGGCAGAGTGGATTTGGCGAAGCCTGACCTACGGAAAAAGCCAACGATTTCTTTTACGAAAGACTACATTAAGCAATTAAACATTTTTTAAGTCAGATAAAAAACAAGTAAAATTAAGGAAGTAGAAGGTAAAACTAAATAATTCAATATCTATGAATGCTTTATAAAACTCCCAATACTCATGAAAAAACCTGACACTTACAATCCCTTTAAACGAACTGCGGAAGGAAAGTTTCCTTCACTCTCAGAAAATGCGCCTTTGCGCTATTTATCATTTTCATTTCTATATTTTGCACAAGGCTTACCCGAAGGCTTATTGATGTTTGGAATACCTGCATGGCTTGCTATGAACGGGAAAAGTGCCGCCGAAATAGGCGCTTTTGTTGCCATTGTCATCTTACCCTGGAGCTTTAAAATTCTGGCAGCACCATTAATGGACAGGTTTACTTTCCTTGCAATGGGCCGCAGACGACCCTGGATATTATTTGGACAACTGGGGTTGGCTATCAGTTTTTTGTCGATGGCTTTCATTGCCGATCCGTTGAATAATATGTTTATGCTCAAACTTTTTAGCTTCTTTGTTGGCTTGTTTGCAGTTTTTCAGGATATTGCTGTTGATGGTCTGGCCATTGATATACTTCCGGAGAAGGAGCAGGCAAGGGCCAATGGGCTGATGTGGGGTTCAAAAACCATAGGAATTTCAGCCTCAGTTGCAATAGGGATCTCCATTATCAACGCTTACAGTTTTTTTCATGCAATTGTCTTTTTTTCTTTGTTTGTGTTTCTGATTCTTTTCTTCCCTCTCTTTTTTAGAGAAAGAGCAGGTGAAAAAAGGTTGCCATGGACCAAAGGAAAGGTATCAGAAGTTGCTGCGAGCATACAGGTTCAAAGCTTCAAAGAACTGTTTACAAGTCTGGCGAGGGTGTTTATATTACCTGTCAGCCTCATTATGGGGGTTGCTGCTTTTAGTTTTTCAATCGGCAGGGGATTGATAAATGCCATGCTGCCTGTTTTTACCGTACAGGAATTGGGGTGGACAGATGGTGATTATTCTCAGACTTTTGCCGTGATACAGTTGGTTTCAGGCATTTTGGGCATGTTTGTAGCCGGTGCCCTCATTGATTTTTTTGGCAAAGTAAGGATGATGAGCATTTATCTGATTTTACTTATCTTATTGGTAGTGTCCGCGTTCTTTCTCAGAGATTACTGGGACAACCAGTATATCTTTATTGGCTTCATTGGCATACTTTATACCCTGATCGTGTTTACAACCATCGCTGTGTTTGCCTCGGCCATGCAACTTTGCTGGAAAAGAATATCGGCAACGCAGTTCACCTTGTATATGGCCATTTCCAATCTGGGTCTCGCATCTGGCGCGGCTTTGCTTGGGCCTTTAAAATCATTTCTGGCTTGGGAATATGTAGTGCTGGCATTTGCTGTTTTTGCAGGCTTCATGCTTATAGCCATACAGTTTCTCCGGTTTAACAAGCACACAAAGCGTGTTGCTATGCTTGAATTGAATCATACAAGGCTCGATGAATCAGCTGTGAACCTTAAACCGGTGGAAATAGTTATTCCTAAAGCCAAGAAACGGGATAACAATTAATTTCAATGTAAAGATGATTTAAAACATATGATCATATCTCGATACTAACAAGTAATTCTGTATTATTGTCAGATATTAGTAAGCTTAAAAAATGAAGGCAAAATCTATCCAAGGAAAATCTACCGAAGAAATAATAGCAGCTTTGCAACAAAGCATGGAGGATGGCTTCAGGCCTACATTAGCAATTGTTTTTATTTCGGTGAAACAAAACCGGACAGCCATTTGCAAGTTATTGGTAAACAATGATATCGATATCTTAGGCGCCACTTCCTGTGGTGAGTTTATCAATGGCCATCAGGATGAGGGTTCAACTGTGATTTTATTGCTCGACCTGCATCGCAATGCTTATGACATCCTGTTTGAAACCATTGGTGCTGACTCTATTCAGACAGCATCAGCACTCATTGCAAAAAAAGCAAAGGAAAAGTTTGAAAAACCTGCATTGATTGTTTGCAGCACTGGTTTGACAGACACCGGTGAATTTTTTGATGGAGAAATACTAGTTAAAAGTCTGGAATCTGCTTTAGGAGCGGATATTACTTTTTTTGGAGGGATGGCCGGCGATGACATGGCACTTACATCTACATACATTTTCACCCGAAACAAAGAAAGCAATTATGGCATTGCTGCGCTCGTGCTGGACGGAAGTAAAGTTGAAGTGCAGGGTATGGCCATAACCGGCTGGAAACCAGTCGGCATTTCAAGAACCATTACAAAAAGCAAAGGCAAATTACTTTATACCATAGATGATAAGCCTGCTGTTGAAATGTATTTGCGCTACCTAGGCAAGCAAGGTCAGGAAGCGAACGAGGGGTTCAGTATGCTTTTTGATGTCAGCATGCACTATCCATTTCTGCTCGCAAAAGAAAAAGGAGAACCCGTTCCAAGAACTCCGTTAAGCATTGATCAAAGCGAAAACGCTTTGATATGTGATCTGGAAATGCCACAAGGCGGAACAATATGGTTTTCCATGCCGCCTGATCTGGATATTTCCGAAACCATTGTTGGTGAAGCAAAAAACTTAAAAGAAACATCCATGCCAGATGCAGATGCACTGTTGATCTTTTCGTGTGCTGGTCGAATCAATGTGTTAGGTCCTTTGGTAACATCAGAAAATGATGGCCTGAGTGCGTTGTGGAATGTGCCCATGGCCGGTTTTTTTACTTATGGCGAATATGGCAGAGCGCTCGACAGAAATCAGGAATTTCATTCCGGCGCCTGTTGCTGGGTGGCGCTGAAAGAAAAATAATTACTCCAACAAACTTTAATCAATGAAAGCAAAATCAATCAAAGGTAAAACACCTTCAGAAATACAAAAAGCATTTGATGAAAGCATAAGTGATGCGTTTAAACCAACACTTGCCATCATCATGATAAGCAATATGGATGATGCTGAACAGCTCCGTACCATTTTTGGGAATCAGGGCATTGCAATCTTCGGGGTTACAGCACCTCAAAACTTTACGGATCAGGGAATCAACCCGGGTAATATCGTAGTCCTGCTCATGGATATCAAACCGGACAATTTCAAAATAGTGTTGAACGATTACGAGGGATCGTCTGCTTATGAAGCCGGGTATAATGCAGGTATATCCGGGAAGAGCGCTTTTAAGAATCCGGGCTTCATCATTTCACCATTGGATTTCAGAATTTCCTACGATGGGCTCATCAAAGGGTTGACGGATGCGGCAGGCCAGGATATTTTGATCGCGGGTGGCGGTAGTGGTGATCCGGCTGACTTTACAGGAATCCTTTTCACCAATGATGCATCAAGTAAGGGAGGATTACTTGCACTCATTCTGGATCAGGACAAGGTTGCGATGAGCGGCCTGGCTGTTTCAGGATGGAAGCCGGTAGGGACAAGCAAAAAAATCACGAAATGTGAAGGCACTTGGGCGCTCACCATTGACCATGAACCGGCGATGCATGTCATTCAAAGATTCTTAGGGAACGATATAGTAAGGGATAATCCAGAAGGAAGTGGATTTATTCCAACAGACCTTGGCTATCCATTACAGTTTGAGAGGGCATCAGGAAATGCCATCATGAAGCCTGCGCTCTTTTTTAATCCTGCCGACCAATCCGTCATGATTGCAGGTGGCGTAAATGAGGGGGATCAATTCCGTTTTTCCTTACCACCGGATTTTGATGTGATAGACAAAGTGTTGGAAAGCACCAGGATCAGTAAAGAAAAGGAGATGCCGGATGCCGATGTGCTGATGGTTTTTTCGTGCGTAGGAAGATTAGGAACGTTCGGCCCTTTGATCTCCACAGAAATAGAAGGTCTGGCATCCACCTGGGGCAAGCCCATGATAGGCTATTTCTCCTTGGGTGAATTTGGAAAACTGGATGAAGGCCGCTGTGAATTTCAGGGTACAACGGTAAGCTGGGTAGCATTAAAAGAAAAATAAATTGAAAAAATGAAAGGAAAATCTATCAAAGGAAAATCAGCGGAAGAAATTAAAACCGCACTTGCTGAAAGTATGGCTGATGGTTTTAAACCAACTTTAGCCATTGTATTCCTCTCTGTTAAACAGGACAGAGAAGCCATTTCCAGATTACTTGACGAAAAAGGAATTCAGATTTTTGGTGCTACTACCGCAGGCGAATTTATTGATGGCGAAATTGAAGAAGGCAGCACTGTTATGCTATTGCTCGACATGAATCCGGCTTATTTTAAATTGGAATTTCTTGAAACAAGCCAGGAGACCGCCGTCGAAGATGCAACCAAATTGGGCATTTCAGGAAAAGAAAGCTTTATCAAACCTGCGTTTATTATTGCAAACAGTGGCGTGTCCCTTGATGGTGAGCCATTTATCGAAGGCATCCTGCAAGGTTTTGGAAAACCTTCCTCGTCGACAGACGGGGAGGTAACAATATTCGGAGGTAAGGCAGGAGATGACCTGGCACTTGAATCAACATTTGTTTTTACCAATGGAAAAAGCAGTGACACCGCACTTGTAGCACTCATTATTGATGAAGATAAAATAAATGTCAGTGGAATCGCAACTTGTGGGTGGCAGGCTATTGGCACCACAAAAACAGTTACGAAAAGCGAGGGGAATATTGTATATACCCTTGACGATAAACCGGCGCTGGATATGTTACTAAATTATCTGGGTGTTGAGTTAAAGCTGGATGGCGACAAGGAGGTCGTAACATTTCTAAGCTCCTGGTACTATCCATTGCAGGTGGAACATGAAAATACAGATCCTGTGATACGTACAGCCATGTTTGCCAATCGTGAAGACCGTTCACTTATTTGTTCCGGAAAAGTACCGCAAGGGTCAAAGATCAAGTTTTCGATGCCACCCGATTTTGATTCCATCGATACAGTCGTTGCCGAATGTCAGGTCATTAAGGACAATGCACAGCAAGAAGCCGATGCCCTGATCATGTTTTCATGTGTGAGCAGATATTTATCGTTTGGGATAGTAATAACGGAAGAGATAGAAAGGGTGCAAAAGATTTGGGATGCGCCCATGGCAGGCTTTTTTTCCTATGGTGAATATGGAAAATCCTTGTCTGCCCGAAGGGCAGGAAAAACCGGTAAAAATGATTATCACAATAATACTTGCTGCGTGGTGGCATTAAAAGAGAAATAGTAATTCTAAAAACTAAAGGTATAATGAAAGCAAAATCTATCAAAGGAACTTCAACCGAAGAAATTAAAAGCGCACTTGCTGAAAGTATGGCCGACGGGTTCATGCCGACACTGGCTATTGTGTTTTTATCGGTAAATCAGGACAGAAAAGTGATCACCGGATTACTTGATGCCCATAGCATTGCCATATTTGGTGCCACTACATGTGGAGAGTTTATAGATGAAGTAACCGAAAAAGATTCAGTTGTGATGCTGCTTCTGGATATGAACAGGGATCATTTTCAAATCTACCTGGAGGAATTTCCGGAGAAAAATTACAGGGAGACCGCGTCGGGCATTGCTGAAAAAGCGAAGATGAAATTCTCAAAACCTGCCTTCCTTATTTCAGGTTCTCACGTTGAAACTGATGCGGAGCAATTGCTTTTCGGATTTGAAGACGTTGCCGGCAAGGAGGTGAATGTATATGGCGGTATGGCCTCAGATGACTATACATTTACTGAGCAATTCGTTTTTACAAACGGGATGGAAAGCAAGCGGGGAATTGTTGCCCTCGCACTGGATGAAAACAAAATCCTCATCAAGGGAAGGGCAACCTGTGGCTGGAAGGCTGTAGGAACAGAGAAAACAGTGACAAAAAGCGATGGAAATCATGTGTTTACAGTTGATGATATCCCTGTTTTGGATCTTACTGCAAAATATGGAGGAATTGAAAATGTTTCACCCGACAATACCGGATTGGTGTTTGAGATTGCTGCAAATTTGCCTTTACAACTGCAACGTGAAAAAGGTGACCCGGTCATGCGTCCAGGTCTCGTTATAGACTGGAGCGACCGGTCATTCCATTGCAGTGGATCAGTGCCTCAGGGTTCCAAAGTAAAGTTCTCGATACCCCCGGATTTCGATGTAATGGAAAAGATGATCAAAAGTGCCACAGAGATGCAGGAAAACGAAATGCCCGATGCCGATGCGCTGATCATATTCAGTTGTGCAGGGAGAATCCTTGCTTTCGGCCCAATGATGAACATGGAAATTGAAGGATTAAAAAACGTCTGGAACGTGCCTATGGCCGGTATGTTCAGTAATGCAGAACTGGCAAGGGCCACCGGCGGAAATCTGGAAATGCACAACCTCACTACATGCTGCGTGGCATTGAAAGAACGATGAGGTGATTGATGGTCATTGATTGTCATTGATGGTCGTTGATAGTCATTGGTGGTCATTGGTTGTCATTGGTTGTCATTGATAGTCATTGGTGGTCATTGGTGGTCATTGGTTGTCATTGATAGTCATTGATAGTCATTGGTGGTCATTGGTAGTCATTGATAGTCATTGATAGTCATTGATGGTCACGCGAAGCAAATGACAACAAATGACGTGCGTAGCGCAAATGACGAAAAGCAAATGACAGCGCAGCTAATGACAACAAATGACGCGCGTAGCGCAAATGACGCAAAGCAAATGACACAAAGCAAATGACAACAAATGACACGCATAGCGCAAATGACGCAAAGCAAATGACGCAAAGCAAATGACAACAAATGACACGCATAGCGCAAATGACGCAAAGCAAATGACGCAAAGCAAATGACAACAAATGACGCGCGTAGCGCAAATGACGCAAAGCAGATGACGCAAAGCAAATGACAACAAATGACACGCATAGCGCAAATGACGCAAAGCAAATGACAATAAATGACGCGCGTAGCGCAAATGACGCAAAGCAAATGACAGCGCAGCTAATGACAATAAAGTATCAATCTAAATTTAATTATCATGAAACTAGAGGATTTCAAAGTTTACCAAATGGCAATGGAAATAGGAGAGGAAGTCTGGAACACTGTAACTAAGTGGGACTATTTTGCAAAAGACACAATAGGAAAACAATTTGTCAGAGCTATTGATTCTGTCGCTGCTAATCTGAGCGAAGGGTTCGGCCGATACCATTATCGTGAGGCAAAAAATTTTAGTTATTATTCGAGAGGATCCCTTTATGAATCGAAAACATGGCTTACAAAAGCCCACAACCGAAATTTGATTGAAACTGAAGATTATAAAAGGATTTCGGCAGTTTTAGAATCTATTGGAGTCAAATTAAACAACTATATCAAATCCATTGGCAATACCAGTACTTCTGATGATCAACATTAACAAAGAAACTAATGACAACAAATGACGCGCAACTAATGACAACAAATGACGCGAAGCAAATGACAACAAATAACAGCGAAGCCAATGACAACAAATGACAGCGAAGCCAATGACAACAAATGACAGCGAAGCCAATGACAACAAATGACAACGAAGCAAATGACAACAAATGACAGCGAAGCAAATGACAATAAATGACGCGAAGCAAATGACAACAAATGACAGCGCAGCTAATGACAACAAATGACGCAAATCAAATGACAATAAAACAATGAATCAACATCTTCAAAATATCCTTGACATTCTTCAGCAGATTGAAAGCATCTCTGATGATCAGAAAGCTTTGATCAATAAATCTTTGAAGGATGCTGATAAAGAACTGGTCATCTTAGCGTTCAAGCTCGACCGCACAGAAAAGGTAAAACGCACTACTGCCATACTTTTGGAAGAAACCATCGAAGAACTAGAGCAAAAAAGGAAAGCCATAGAAGAAACCAATACTGCATTAACCAAATCGCTTGAAGACCTTAAATCCGCCCAAGCCCAACTCATCCAATCCGAAAAGATGGCTTCTTTGGGTGAACTCACCGCAGGTATTGCCCATGAAATTCAAAACCCGCTCAACTTTGTGAATAATTTTTCAGAGGTAAGTTATGAAATGATTGATGAAATGTGGGAAGAAATTGAAAAAGAAGATTTAGAGGAGGCAAAAGCACTTGGAAATGACCTAAAAAGTAACCTTGAAAAGATTCTTCATCACGGCAAACGCGCCGATTCCATCGTAAAAGGAATGCTGCAACACAGCAGAAGCAGCAATGGACAAAAAGAATTAACCGACATAAACACTTTATGCGATGAGTATTTGCGGCTGAGTTATCACGGATTGAGGGCAAAAGACAAATCTTTCAACGCCGATTTCCAAACTGACTTCGACCCCACCCTTCCCAAAATCAGCATTATTCCACAGGATGTCGGACGGGTTCTGCTCAATCTCATCAACAATGCATTTTACACAGTGAATGAACGAAGTAAAAAAGGAGAGACCGACTATGTGCCGACCGTATCTATCACCACTCAGCTAACAGCTAACAGCCAACTGCTAATAGCTGTAAAAGACAACGGCAACGGCATCCCTGATGAAATCAAAAATAAAATCTTCCAACCATTTTTCACTACTAAACCTACAGGTCAAGGTACTGGATTAGGATTGAGTTTGAGTTACGACATTGTGAAAGCACATGGCGGTGAGTTGAAGGTGGATACTAAAAAAGATGAAGGAACTGCATTTATTGTTCAATTGCCAATATAACTTTCAAAATGATAAACAAGTGTTTTTTAGTACTTTTAATTATAACAGGCATGTGGCTTCGACTGCCAGTCCTGGGATCAGAATTGTCTGATTTTGAACTTGCCGATACCGTCATGATTAACCAATCTCTTGAATTATCCCATCAGTTTTACGAAGAATTTGAAAATGACAGCAATTTGTTTTACGCTGCACAGGCTTTGGGTTTGTCAAGGCAATTGTTTCATTTAGAGGATATTGAATCTGATGAGCAACTTTTCAATAGGATCATTGCTTTGACGATAGAAAGTTATGTGCTTTATGCCCGCGCAATATTAGAAACTGATATTCAGGCAGCTGAGGACACATTGATGGCAGGCCTCAATTTGTTACAGGAAACCAATATCTTAGAAAAAGCTGCTATTTATTCTGAGTTGGGTAGCATATACGAACGTAAGGGGCAGAATGATGAAGCTCTGCAATTCTCCAAAAAAGCCTTGGAATTATATAAAACATCTGGTGACAAAAAGAGCTATTTGTATCAATTGATCAATATGGGACTCGTTTTGCGGGTGAAGGGCAACTATGGCGAATCGTTGGAATACCTGATGGAATCTCTTAAAATAGGCCGGCAGGTAAACGATAGTACTGCCATTGTTGAATCATTGCTTGCCATGGGTTTTGTGTATGCATTTGTAGAAAAATGGGATGATGCCCTCAAAAGCCAGCAGGAAGCACTTGCAATTTACCAACAGGCAAATAATCAGTGGGGTATTGCACGTATACACAACGATATGGGCGTTACCTATGAATTGGCTGGCATATTGGATTCTTCAATGGTACATCATCAGGCAGCATTGGCTATCCGTCTCAAATTCAATGACAACTACAATACTTTTGCCAGTTATCTCTATATTGGCGATATACACGCAAAGCAAGGAAATATCAAAAGAGCGATTGAATACTATGAAAAGGGTTTGCCCTTTGGTGATCAGATAGGGTATAAAATCGCGGTTGTGGATGCCAATCTGCGTTTGGGAGATTATTACCTGCAATTGTCTGAAATAAACAATTCAATGGAAAAATATGAAATTGCTTTGCAAAAAAGCAGGCAAATCGGTGACTTAACGGGAGAATCAAGAGCCAATATGGGCTTAGCCGGTATAGCCATGATCAATGGGGAATATGCTAAAGCCAATGAGATACTCAAGCTGGCAGAAAAGACAGTTCCAAAATCAAATCTGCAAATCAGAAAAGTAATTTATAAAGAGATTGCGGAAACCTATTTTAAACTGGGCGATCATAAAAATGCTTATCTGAATAGCCTGAATTATTCGAAGATGAAAGACTCAGTGCAATCCGCAGAAAATATTGCAAAGATTACCCAATTGACCAATATCATGGAATTTGAAAATGAAATGGCGCTCAAGAAAGAAAGCAATGAAAAGTTAATGGCCATTAAACAGGAGCAGATTAACCGCGAACGGATGACACGCAACATTTTTCTGGCAGGAATGTTAATTGCTGTAGTGCTTGTAGTTATCACCTTCATCAGGTTTATTGAAAAGAAAAAATTAAATAAAAGATTAAACGAAACTCTTAGAAACCTTCAAGCAGCTCAAAATCAACTTATTCTTACCGAAAAAATGGCATCTCTCGGAGAACTTACTGCAGGAATCGCCCATGAAATCCAAAACCCGTTGAACTTTGTGAACAATTTCTCCGAAGTCAATATGGAGTTGATCGCCGAATTGAAGGAGGAGCTGGAAGCAGGTAATCTGGAAGATATTAAGGCCATTGCTGATGATATCGCAATCAATGAGGAAAAAATTCTTCAACACGGCAAACGCGCCGATTCCATCGTAAAAGGTATGCTCCAACATAGCCGCATTAGCAACGGACAGAAAGAATTAACCGACATAAACAGCTTATGCGATGAATATTTGCGGCTGAGTTATCACGGATTGAGGGCAAAGGATAAATCTTTTAATGCTGATTTCCAAACTGACTTCGACCCCACCCTTCCCAAAATCAGCATTATTCCGCAGGATATCGGAAGGGTTCTGCTCAATCTCATCAACAATGCATTTTACACAGTGAATGAACGAAGTAAAAAAGGAGAGACCGGCTATGTTCCTACCGTATCCATCACCACTCAGCTAACAGCTTACAGCCAACTGCTAATAGCTGTAAAAGACAACGGTAACGGCATTCCGGAAGAAATCAAAAATAAAATATTTCAGCCTTTCTTCACAACCAAACCAACTGGTGAGGGAACGGGGCTCGGCTTATCGCTGAGTTACGATATTGTGAAAGCGCATGGCGGTGAGTTGAAGGCAGAATCCGATATTGGCGAGGGAACAAGGTTTTTTATCACACTACCAAACAGTAAAACCAATTAGAAAAACTTTGGAGTCAATACAGTAACGTACATTTGAATCAATAAATTTAATTAATTTTACCTATGAGAATTTTGATTGTAGACGATGAAAGAGATATACAGACACTCTTTGAACAGCGGTTTAGAAAAGAAATAAAGAACAATGAACTGGAGTTGGCCTTTGCTTATTCCGGAGAGGAGGCGCTACAATATCTCGACGAAAAAGAACAAAATGCGATTTTGATACTCTCCGACATCAATATGCCGGGTATGAGCGGTTTAGATTTATTGTCGAATATTAAAAAAAAATACCACATACCGCCACCATTGGTAATGATGATAACCGCTTATGGCGATGAAGAGAATTATAATACTGCAATGAAACTGGGTGCAGATGACTTTTTAACCAAGCCATTGGATTTCAATCAACTGAAAGAAAAAATTAAGAATATCAAACATGACTAAAATTCTCGTTGTAGATGATGAATCCGATCTAGAGATTCTCATCAAGCAAAAATTCAGACAGAAAATCCGGCAGCAGGAATATGAATTTATTTTTGCCTCTAATGGAAAACAGGCCCTCGAACTGGTAAAACAAAATGATGACCTTGATCTGGTTTTAAGTGACATCAACATGCCTGTTATGGATGGTCTCACTTTGCTCAGCAAACTGAGCGAACAAAACAGCTTATTAAAATCGGTGATTATTTCTGCCTATGGTGATATGGAAAATATCAGAACTGCCATGAACAGAGGCGCTTTCGATTTTATCACAAAACCGGTGAATTTTCAGGATCTGGAAATTACAATCGAAAAAACGATGCTTTATGTCACACAAATCCGCGAAACCCTTAAAGCCATCAAAGAAAACAACATTTTACGGATGTATGTGGACGAAACGGTGCTGAATTTCATGGGCAGCCGCGAATTTGAATCATCATTGCTCGAAAATGAAACCATAGAAGCAACAGTAGCCTTTATTGATATTTGTGGTTTTACGGCGATCAGCGAAACAGAAACGCCTGATAAAGTGGTGAAGCTTCTGAATGAATACTTCGATATCATGGTAAAGGAAATTATTCAGGAAAAAGGAATCATCGACAAATTTATCGGAGATGCAATCATGGCTGTTTTCAAAGGTCCGTTTCATCTTGACCGGGCAATAGACGCATGTCTTGCCATCAGAAAAACCATTGATGAATTGCCTTCATTTGATAGTGCAAATGGTTATATGCCGCATGTTTCCATCGGAATCAACAGCGGTGAAATGGTAACCGGAAACATTGGATCTTCAACACTTCGCCGCCTGGATTACACGGTTATTGGTGATGCTGTCAATGTTGCTGCCCGATTGCAAGGTGCAGCTAAAGTAAGCCAGATTCTTATTACTGAAGAAAACTATCTTAAGATTAAAGAATCTTTTGTGTGCAATAACATTGGTGAATTGAATTTTAAAAACAAGGAACTTCCAATTACCGTTTTTGAGGTTCTGAAATAAATTTGGTTTTACATCCTATGCAAATCAACTAAAAATTAAAAAAATGAACCATCCGGAAAAAATATACTGGAAATCAATTTTTTCATTTAAGTCTATAATCCTGACATTGTTTGGAGTGTTTTCAGCCGTTGTGGCACTTCAGGGCTTTTTGATACCCAATCAGTTCCTTGATGGAGGAGTTACCGGAATATCCATTTTGATCGAGGGTATTTTTAATATTCACTTCAGCATTTTGATTATTGCAGTGAATATTCCATTTTTAATTTTAGGCTATAAAAAAATCGGAAAGACTTTCAGCATTCAGGCTTCAATTGCGATACTAATACTTGCGGGACTGATGGCTTTGGTCAATATTCCTGTTTTTACGAGCGATAAAGTTCTCATCGCAGTTTTTGGAGGCTTTTTCATCGGACTTGGTATTGGTTTGGTTATACGTGGAGGCGGCATAATTGATGGTCTGGAAATTATCGCGCAGTACACGCACAAAAGATCAGGCTTTACGACAAGTGAAATTATTCTCACACTCAATTCGCTTATCATTCTTGTAGCTGCAATTGAATTTGGCATCGAAACGGCCATGTATTCCATTTTGGTGTATTACACAGCAATGAAAACCACTGATTATGTCGTTGATGGCTTTGAAGAATATACGGCTCTTACGATAATTTCTAAAGAATATGAAGGCGTTAAATCATTGATTGTAAATGATTTCGGAAAAGGTATTTCGGTTTATAAAGGCGAGCGGGGCTATTTGCCAGGTGTTTTTAATGAAAAATATGACTGTGATATTATCATGACCATCGTAACAAGGCTTGAAGTACATCGCATGAAGCAAGCTATTCTGGAAATTGACCCTGATACATTTTTCTACATACAGAGCATTAAAGAAGTTAAAGGTGGGATTGTCAAAAACGTTGGATCAAAGCACTAAGGCAGAAAAAATCAAATTATCCCTTCATATTCATATATTCCGATGGACTGGATCCAAATTGCTTTTTGAATGCCCTCGAAAAGTAAGCCTGATCGCTAAAGCAAAGTCTGTAGCAGATTTCTGAAACTGATCCGGCCTTTTTCTTAAGCAAATCTGCAGCCCGCTGCAATCTGAGTGACCGCATTAATTGTCCTGCCGGCTGGTCTATCAGTGCTTTGAGTTTTCTGTTCAATTGTGAAATACTCATATTCAACTTTTCAGCCAAAGTATCAGCGGAGAAAGACTGATCTTCGAAATGGTTTTCAATAATTGAAATCACTTTATCGAGAAAACCCTGATCAATTGAAATGGCAGAAACATCATCTGGCTTGATTATCGTTGAAGTAGCGAAACGTTTTCGCAGTTTTTTTCGTTGAATGATGAGATTTTTCACCCTTAACCTAAGCTCTTTTGCACTAAAAGGTTTTGTTATATAGTCATCAACACCTGTTTCCAGCCCTTCCATCTTATCCTCAAAACCTGCTTTGGCTGTAAGCATAATGATCGGAATATGACTGGTTTTTTCATCAATGCGGATTTCCTTGCACAACTCAAAACCATCAAACTTGGGCATCATCAGGTCAGTAATAATTAAATCAGGTATTCTTTCGCGGGCTAATCTTAAACCTGACTCACCATCACCGGCTTCCATAACGAAATAATCCTCTTCAATCTGTTCACGAATATAGTTTCGTATATCAGTATTATCTTCCACTATCAGTACAATATCCTTTGATTCATTTAAAGAAAATGATGATTCTGCATTCACTTCTTCTGTAGCATTGATATCACTTTCATCAAAAAAAGGAACGAGGGCTTCGGCTTTCTCAAAAGGCTTATCACTATAAATTACTTCATTTGAATAATCATTTTGAGGTAATCTGATCAGAAAAGTGGTGCCCTCCCCTTCTTTGCTTGTAACAGTTATGTGACCCTTGTGCAATTCCACAAGCTCTTTTGTTAGAGCAAGGCCAATTCCTGTGCCTTCATGCTTCCGGGTAATTGAGCTGTCAACTTGATAAAAACGGTCGAAGATATGCGGAAGTTGATCATGGGGTATCCCCTGTCCATTGTCCGTAACACTGATTTCCAAATATCTATCTTCTGTAAGCTTTATATCAACTACAATTTTTCCACCTTCGTCTGAAAACTTTATTGCATTCGAAATTAAATTGAAGAATATCTTTTCCATTTTGTCTGCATCGAAATTCAATTGGATATTTGGATATTTAGAATGAAAATTGAGATGCAGACGCTTTGAAACCGCAAGAAATTCAAAAGAATAAAACAGACTTTTCAAAAATGAAACAATATTGTGATTTGAAGTCTCCAACTCCATGTTTCCTGCTTCAAGTTTTGAGAGATCAAGCAATTGATTTATCAACGTTAACAATCTGCGTGCGTTTCTTTTCGCGACCTGCAGTTTAGTTTTTTCTTTCGACTCAATTCCGGAAATCATTACATTCTCAATCTGACCCAGAATCAAAGTAAGTGGCGTTCGAAATTCGTGTGAAATATTAGCGAAAAAATCTGATTTCAGATGATCCATTTTTTTCAGGGATTCTGTTTCAACTTTTTTCACTTCCAGTTGGTTCTTCAGGCGCAAACGTCTGAGTTCACTGTGCCGTATTGCCGTAAGGACTGATACAAACAGTAAACTATAAATCATATAAGCCCACCATGTAGCCCACCATGGAGGCAAAATTGTCAGCTTTATGGCGATGCCTTTTTCGTTCCAAATGCCATCGTTGTTTGAACCCTTTACCCTGAAAGTATAATCGCCGGGAGGTAAATTTGTGTAGGTTGCAGCCCGCACTTTACCTGAGTATATCCAATCCTGATTAAAATTTTCAAGAAAATAGGCATATTGATTTTTCTCCGGAGCTGAATAATCAAGGGCAGCAAATTCAAATGTAATGATATCTTCATTGTGTGAAAGAATAATTTCATCTGTATAAATCACTGATTTAGTGAATACATCTGGTTTGTTCTTATGGTCAACGGCCTTGTCACCCAGTTTGATTCTGGTCAAAACAATTTTAGGTTCATTGGGATTATCTTTGATTGATTCCGGATAAAAATAATTCAAGCCTTTGATTCCACCAAAATACAACTGACCTTTTTTGCTACGAAAAAACGCTCCTGTATTGAATTCGTTACTTTGCAATCCGTCACGTACATCAAAGTTTCTGAATGTCTTGTTTTGTGGATTAAAGCGTGAAATACCTTTGTTTGTACTCAACCACAAATTGTTGTCATTATCAGGCAAAATACCATAAACCACATTGTTTGGTAAACCATCAGCTTCGGTGTAGTATTCAAAAAGTCCTGTTTCGATATCAAACCGATTGATACCACCATTTGTTCCTATCCAAAGAAACTTTTGTGGCTCAAGCGGGTCGGCACAAATGGTCTTAATGAGGTTGTTGCTGAGGCTTGTCAAGCGTTTTGGATCGTTTTGATAATGCGTGAAGGTTTCATTATCAGCATTGAGCAACAACAATCCATCTTTAGTACCGAGCCAGATTCTTTGTTTGAAATCCTCAAAAATGACAGGCCTTACCTGCTGTTGATAAGATGGTTTTGGTTGATAGCGGATGCAATCGAAGATTCCCTTTTCCCGATCCGTAAGCCGGCAAAGGTAGTTTTCGGTCATCACCAAAAGTTGTCCTTTATGGTTTTCGAGTAATGCAAAAACTTCTCTTTGTGGCAAGCTTTGTTTGTTGGCAGGGTCATGCCTGTAGTGTCTGGAAGTTCCTGTATGAATGTCATATCTGAACAAGCCTTCTGTCGTTGCCGTCCAAAGATACTTATCTTTACTTTGAATCATTGCCCAAACGATAGTATTACCGAAAGCATTCAAACTGTCTGAGGATTTTTCGAAGCTAATCAGTTTGTTATTATCTTTTTGCCACAAGTGTAAAACATCAGTTCCAACCCATACATTTCCGTTGTCATCCTCTGTTACTGACCTGACGCTAAAACCTGAAATTCGTGACCCTGGTTCATCAATTTTATGAAGAACATTAAATCTTCGTGCTTTCGGATCATAAATATTAATCCCTTGCCCTGTTGTGCCCACCCAAAGAATGCCGGATTTGTCGAAATAAATACTCGAGATGCCGTTATAACTGATAGATTGCGGATCGTACGGATCGTTTCTGAAAGATTCATATACCTTTTTCACCGGATCAAAGCGCATCAGCTCGCCGGGTGTTCCAATCCAAAAGTGGCCATTTTCGTCCTCTGCCATAATATTTACACTGCCCCATCCAAAACGAAACACTTCATAATGGTGGCGGAACACCTCATAGTTTTTCGTTGATCGATCAAACCTCACCAATCCACTTAAAGTGCCAAGCCACAATTGTTTGTCACGGCTTTCGTAAATCAGGCTTACCCCATTTTTCGAAACACCGGAAGAAGCGTCAGGATGACTTGATAAGATGGCGTGAAAAGTGAAAAGCTCTTTTCTTGTGTCAAACTCTACCACACCTTCAGGGGTTGCAAGCCAAAGCAAATGCCCGTCAATAAATATATCATTGATGGTGTTGCTTCCTATCGATTGCTCAAGATTTGATCTGTGAATGAAATTCGTAATCTTCAAATTATTGATGTCATCATGAACAAGGCTGATTTTATGCAACCCATCACCCCTCGTTCCTACCCAGATATTTCCCTCCTCATCCTCGCTGATAGCCATTATTTCGTATCTGTTTCTTAGAAGGGTGTCAGTCGCCTGTAGTTTTATTCGCATAAACTGATCAGATATTCTGTCATAGATACTTACCCCGGCATCGCGTGTTCCAATCCAAATATATCCCCGGCTGTCCTCAAAAAGTGTGCTGATGAAGTTATCTGCAACTGTAGTAGAATCGAAGGGATTGTGCTGATAAACAACGAAATTATATCCATCGTATCTGTTAAGTCCATCTTTAGTTCCAAACCACATAAATCCCATTTTATCCTGAATAATAGAAAAAACGGCATTTTGGGAAAGACCATCATCGATAGTCAGATGTTTGAATTTTAAATTTTGTGAAGTTGAATTTTGGGCAAAAGATAGAACGGAAATAAAAATCGAATAAAGAAAAAGAGCAGGAAGGATAAACTCCTTGCCTAAAACCAAATTGAAATGCCCATTATACTTCATATTATTGGTCAAAATTATTCTGAACGAAGCATAAACTTTTGTTATCATCAAAAAACAAGCGAAAACAATGTTGTATTAGATGAATTAATGCTGTCAAAAATAGGTTTTAATACTTAATATCTCAATTATAAAAATAAATTTTAAAACTTATTTAACTAAAGCAATTCTCTATGTGATTAAACCTGAATGTCTTGTGTATTTTCTAAACACAAATGAAGATTTAGAAAAAATTAAACCAATTGTTTTTAAACAAAAAGAAAATAATCAGAAAAACACTGAAGAATATTTATACGATAAACTAAACAGCATTATTTATCCCAATTCATGCGATATCCTGTATTAAATTCCAGGAATTCAGCCAGCATAAAATTTACGGCTCTCACATTCACGCCCAACGAGATGTTTTTTGTAAGGTGAAATCTTGCACCCAAACGCTGATAAGTTTGATTAAAATTGCCGTAGCCTTTGTGGCTGGCGTAAATCCCAAAACCACCTGTGAGTGCAAGTCTGCCAACAATAAGTTCAGGTTGGTATATTAATCCGATAGTGAGATTGTCCCAACCGACTTTTCCATGACTGCCATCTTCCAAAGCTGTGAGCGCCCACCAAAAATTAAAGTCAACGCCAGGTCCTGAGCGAAAAGCATTGGAATGTTGCATTGTGTAGAAAACCCCTACTCCACCGACTGCAAAATAGTTTGTATCTAATTCATGTTCAACCATTTGATGATCACCATAACCAAGCATGAAATACAATTCATTGGTTCTATTAAGCCTTTCGGGCTTTTGTATGCTACTGAGATCAGGTCTGCCATTTATAAAGTATTTGACTTCAATATGCGGCGAATAAAGATTCACGCCCCTGTTTGGCCGCTCAAAACCGCCGTTGGAGAAATGGGTAAAACTAATGCCGCCTGAAAGATCGAAGTACTGATTTAAGTGAAAGCTTGCATTCAAACCAATATCTAAATAAACCGTTATTGGTGAACCTATTGCAAGATTTTCAGGATTTGAATCCGGATCGTAATGATTCCAGTTCCATGCCATCCCGTATTGAAATTCGGTTAAAAATAAAATTTTTTCCAACCTTAGAATTGGTATTCCCAAAAAGCCAAAAGCAGCTTTGGGCTTACCCATTTCATCCGGACGAAAGAAATCGGCAACATAAAAACCAATCCCATAGACAGGGCCTTTATAGACTTTCTGCCAATCTTTATAACCCGGATTCTGCCAGCCAATTTTTACCGTTGTAAATTGATAATTGCTGATTGGTTTCTTTAGTTGATTTTCTCCTTTAACAAAATCTGTCGTAGGAATTACATTCCCGTAACCATACTTCAGACTAACAAAAGGATAATGCTTTGATACCTGATTTTCCTGCGAATAAAGCCCGGAAAATTTCATTAAAAGAATAAACAGGACAAGCCTGACAACGTTTTTATTTGATGTCGTTTGAAAAAGATTCATAGCCTTCTTTTTGAAAGAAAAATTTTGAATAAAACAAATTCTTTATCAGAATAAAAATGGCGTCAATACTTCAGAATCAGATAATAATGTTGATTGAATCCAAAACGAAAGTGGTAGGAAAATATTGCTGAATTCATATCATTGTTCTGCAAAGAATTCTTAGAAAAAATCAGCTATTATAAATCAAAGGCCTTTATTTTTAATTAAATAGCATAAAAAAAGACAGCCCTGAGACTGCCTTTCATAATTATTTTTGTCTTTGATACAAGACTATAGCAAATTGTGTTTTTTAACAAACTCTGTGAGTACTTCATCAAAATTTGGGAAACCAATTTCCTGCAAATCGTAATAAACACGGGTGTTTGGTTTATTGATCTTCACAATGCGGTTGAGATCGATTGGTGTACCGATAACAACTGAATCGCAATCGGTGTTGTTGATGGTAGCCTCAAGGTCTCTGAGTTGTTGTTCGCCATAACCCATTGCAGGAAGCAAAGTGCCGATATTTGGATAGATAGCAAATGTTTCAGCCAGTTTTCCCACGAGGAATGGACGAGGATCAACCATTTCAGCTGCACCGAATTTCTGAGCAGCAACAGTACCTGCACCAATCTTCATTTCACCATGGGTCAAGGTTGGGCCGTCTTCAACAACAAGCACGCGTTTGCCTTTGATGATTTTTGGATCATCTACCTTAATAGGTGAAGCACCGTCAATGACAATCGCTTTTGGATTTACTTTCTGAATATTCTCGCGAACTGTTTGTATAGCTTCCGGTCCGGCGCTATCCATTTTGTTGATCACAACAACATCAGCCAAACGCAGGGTAACTTCACCCGGATAGTAGGTCAATTCATGACCGGGGCGGTGTGGGTCAACAACAGTAATATTCAGATCGGGTTTATAGAATGGGAAGTCATTGTTTCCACCATCCCAGAGAATAACATCACAACCATCAGGATCATTTTCAGCGGCACGTAAAATTGCTTCATAATCAACACCGGCATAAATAACGTTTCCACGCACTACATGTGGTTCATATTCTTCCATTTCCTCAACTGTACATTTGTGCAATGCAAGATCTTCAACTTTTGCAAAACGTTGTACTTTTTGTGCTACAAGGTCGCCATAAGGCATTGGATGACGAACGGCTACAACTTTAAGTCCTTTTTCCAGAAAATATTCAATCACTTTACGTGAAGTTTGGCTCTTTCCGCAGCCTGTGCGCACTGCACCTACAGCAATCACAGGTTTTGTGCTTTTCACCATTGTGTCTTTTGGGCCCAAAAGCATAAAGTTTGCTCCTGCTGCATTCACAATAGCACTCATACTCATTACTTTATGATAAGTAACATCGCTGTATGAAAATACACAATCGTCAACTTTAAGATCTTTGATGAGCGCCGTAAGGTTCTCTTCTGCAAAGATAGGAATGCCTTCAGGATACAAATCACCGGCAAGTGCAGCCGGATATTTTCTACCATCAATGTCTGGAATCTGAGCAGCAGTGAATGCTACGACATTGTATAAATCGTTTCCGCGAAAATAGGTGTTGAAATTATGGAAGTCTCTTCCAGCTGCACCTATGATAATTACATTTTTCTTCATAGAATATACCTTTAATAATGAAAAGATTAATTTTTATGTCGCAAATGTATGTTTTTCATCCTAAAAATTACACCTTTTTTTCGAAAAATAATAAAACTATTTTTTATATAATTGGATATTAGCACTTTATATTGTTAAATAAATAACAATGAAAAGAGAAAAACGTCAAAATAAAGACGAAAAAGGAAGGATTGGCTACCTATTTACATACATTTTGAACAATGCATTGATCTGTGTTGTGTCTTTGTCAAAAAACATAATTCTTTCCGGTTAAACATCTTTTTCTAATTTTGCCCCCTCAAAAAGGAAATTAATGCTTGATTTGATTCTTCAAAAGGCTTTTGTTGAGGCCTTTCAAATGCTTTACCAAAAGCAACCCGACCTTCAACATGTAGTTTTTCAGAAAACACGTCAGGAGTTTGAAGGCGACCTGACAATTGTTGTGTTTCCATTTACAAAAGATTTAAAGAAATCGCCTGAAATGCTTGCCAATGAATTGGGCAGTAAAATGGTTGAGATTCTGCCGGAACTCAATAGATTCAATGTTGTTAAAGGCTTTCTGAATCTTGTTATCGACGACAGCTACTGGCTGAAATTCTTTACAGAAATGTCTGATAACAGTGATTTCGGAACAACAAAAAAAGGTCAGGGCAGACGAATTGTAATCGAGTATTCATCTCCAAATACCAACAAGCCATTGCATCTCGGACACATCCGCAACAATCTTTTAGGTTGGAGTGTGGCCGAAATTTTGAAAGCGAATGCATATGAAGTAGTAAAAGTAAATCTTGTTAACGACAGGGGAATCCACATTTGCAAGTCGATGCTAGCATGGCAAAAATGGGGTCAGCTCACACCAGAACAAGCCAAAATGAAAGGCGACAAACTTGTTGGCGAAATGTACGTCCGTTTCGACAAAGAGTTGAAACTTCAGATTGCTGCAATGGCTGAGCAAGGAATAGCTCCTGATGAAGCTGCCAAAAAAGCACCACTTATGATTGAAGCTCAGGAAATGCTTCGGCGATGGGAAGCAGGTGATACCGAAACTAAGCAGCTTTGGGAGGCAATGAACGGATGGGTTTATGAAGGTTTCGATCAGACTTACGAGAAAATGGGTGTTGATTTCGACCATATATATTACGAGTCTCAAACCTATTTGCTTGGAAAGGAACTTGTTGTAAAGGGTCTCGAAGATGGCGTACTTTATCAGAAAGATGGTGGCAGTGTTTGGTGCGATCTCACTGCTGACGGACTGGATGAAAAGCTTTTGCTCCGCGCCGACGGAACATCTGTATATATGACACAGGACCTTGGAACAGCACAATTGCGGATGGATGAATATCCGTCAGAAAAAATGATTTATGTGGTTGGAAACGAACAGAATTATCATTTCGACGTACTTAAGCTTGTGCTGAAAAAACTTGGCCGATCCTGGGCAGATGCCATTGAGCATTTGTCATACGGCATGGTTGAGCTTCCGGCAGGAAAAATGAAATCCCGCGAAGGCACAGTCGTTGATGCTGACGAACTTATGAATGAAATGATTGAAACTGCCCGACAAACGACTACTGAATTAGGAAAATCGACTGATCTTGCAGCAGATGAAGCAGATAAGCTATACTATCAGATTGGGATGGGCGCATTGAAATATTTCATTTTAAAAGTTGATCCAAAGAAAACAATGCTTTTCAATCCGGCTGAATCGATCGATTTCAATGGAAATACTGGTCCTTTCATTCAATATACACATGCCCGAATCCGTTCAATTCTCAGAAAAGCAATCGAGTCAGGAATAGAAATCAATGATTCATTCTCAATTGAAATATTGCCTGCAAGGGAAAAGAACCTGATCAGGCTATTAAGTCAATTTCCAGTTGTGGTGGCGCAATCAGGCGAAAGCAGAAGTCCTGCACTCGTTGCTAATTACATCTATGAGTTGGCAAAAGAATTCAATCAGTTTTATCAGACAGCACCAATACTCAAAGAAGAAAATCATGATTTAAGGGCATTCCGCATACGCTTATGTAGCTTTGTTTCATTTACTTTGCGAAAGGCGGGAGGCTTGCTTGGCATGCAAATGCCAGAAAAAATGTAAATTTTCGGGAAACTATTTGTCGAATGAATTGTTTTTGTAATTTAGACGCGTTCTAAATAAACCTAAAAAACAATCGTTTATGAATAAATTTTACAGAATTTTAGCAATTTTAATCGGTCTTCCAGCGATCATTTTACTTTATGCCAACAGCAACGGAAGTCCGGGTGGTTATTCTGGAAGTCCCGGTGACAACAACCAAACATGTACTTCATGCCATTCAGGATCAGCGATTAATCAATCAGGTTGGATTACTTCAACTATTCCTGCTCAAGGCTACACTCCGGGACAAACCTACCAAATCACCGTCAGTGGTGTGCATACCGGTGTTGTACGTTTTGGTTTCGAATTAACTGCAGAAAACAGTTCGGGACAAAAGGTAGGTACGTTTGCAATAACTGAAAGTACACGAACAAAGCTGGTTAACCAGAGCAAATCTGTCACCCACCTTTTTGGCGGCACAACACCAACAGGCAATTCAAACACCTGGAATGTGAACTGGACCGCCCCAGCTACTGATATTGGTCAAATAACTTTTTATGCTGCCATTAACGCCGCCAATGGAAATGGTGGAACTTCGGGCGATGTTGTTTATCGAACTACGCTTGGTGTAAATGCCAGCGCTCCTGCAGCGCTTTTGGGTGTATTACCCAATCAAGCCGATCAGGGCAGCAGTCCTACCCTTACCATCACCGGACAAAACACAAACTGGGTTGGGACTACGCCAAATGTCAGACTTCGTAAAAGTGGCACAACAAACGTCTTCATTGAATCTGCATCTGTTAGCGTGACCTCCAACACACAGCTGCAGGCAAATTTCAATATTGCACCAACAGCTGCACCGGGTGAATATGATGTTTTGGTGAATGACTTAATTCTTACCAATGCATTTACAGTGAACCAGTTGATTCCTTCATTGATAGCTGTTGTTCCGAATTTTGCAGCCAAAGGAGAAACAATTACACTAACAATTACAGCAGAAAATACTTTCTGGATTGGCACAAGCCCAACGGTATCCATGGCATATTCAGGAAGTCTTCCTTTTCAGTTTTTCGCATCTTCTGTAACTGTTTTAACCAATAATTCGCTGACTGCTGTTTTCACTATTCCTTTTAATACTGCTGTCGGACTTCACGATCTAATGGTGAACGATCTTAGTTTACCGGAATCATTTACAGTTACAGTAGTAGATAATGTCCCGGCTAATTCGGAAACTGCTATTGCAGTATACCCAAATCCGGCCACTGAATTTATTCATATTGAAACAGTTCAAGGTTCATTCATCAAAATCTATGACCTAAACGGAAAACTAACAAATGAGTTTTCAAGTCAGGAAAAGAAAACTACCATTGACCTTAATGGCTATAAATCCGGAACATATATCGTGGAAGTATTGCACAACAATATCAGAAAGACCCAAAAAATTATTGTCAGATAAACACAAATCTCATATTTTGTAAAAACGGGCCTGCAAGCATTAGTTTTGCAGGCTCGTTTTGTTATATTTGCAGCATAAACAACAAAAAAATGATCAGACCATCAGACAACAAAAAAAACTGTCTTGAGTGCGGTGACGAACTTATGGGCAGGTCGGACAAGAAATTCTGCAACGATCAGTGCCGTTCGGTGTACAATCAGAAACTCAATGGAGATGCTGCAGAACTTATTCGCAATGTTAATAATCAATTGCGAAAAAACAGAAGTATTTTATCGAAGTTGAATCCCGAGGGTAAAACTTCAGTCAAGAAGGCAGCTCTGGAAAAGAAAGGCTTTAACTTCAAACTTTTTACAAGTACTTACACAACAAAAGAAAATCGGACTTATTATTATGTCTACGACCAGGGCTATCTGCAACTGGAAAACGACTATTTCATGCTCGTTCTAAATAAAGACTTTTAGTGATTAAGAGAAATCTATTCAGCATTCAGGTTTTGCGGACTCAGGTTGAAGTTTTCGGGATGCCGTGCAGTTTTGGTTTTATAGAATGCCTCGATCTGTAAAATATCCTTTTCGTAATCGCCTGAAGGATATATAATTGGACCAAACCCTCCTTCTTTATTTTTGTAATCAACAAATCCTAAAACCATTGGTACCTTTGCCTTAAGTGCTATAAAGTAGTATCCTTTTTTCCAATTTTTCGAAAGCTTTCTTGTGCCTTCAGGTGCAACGACAATATTTAAAATTTCATGATGATTAAAAAGTGCAGCCACCTGATCAACGAGATTGGTACTTTTCTTTCTGTCGACGGGTATACCGCCCATTTTTACAAGCAGACCTCCTAAAGGATTGTCGAATGCCTCTTTTTTTATAAGAAATTTTACAGGAACGCCCAAAGCCCAGTACGCAATGCGTCCAACATAAAAATCCCAATTACTTGTATGTGGTGCAGCTACAATTACACATTTTTTTATATTATCTGGTATAGAACCTACTATTTTCCAACCAATAGCATAGAATAAGAATTTCCCTACAATCTTCATTTAAATTGATTTTGGGCAAAAGTAAGAAAAAAGCGTTCAGTTTAACCTTAAAGCAATCTGTAAGACGAAACCTTAGTCAGATTAGCGATTGCTATTGTGAGGCAATTGAGAAAAAAAAGAATTATAACTTTTTAAAAAGCCATCTCATATTATACCAAAGTGAAGTATAAATGAATCCAAAAGCTGTCATGGTATAATGCCGATGGTTAGAAATGTTAGGCCAATTGAGTGGGCGACAATTGGACTATTACATTTCTCCTTTCGGTATTATTTGAAACCTTTAGTGTATCGCAATTCGCTGTTTTGAGTTTCGTTGGCGCTATATTGCCAGGTAAAGCGGATCGGACAAAACAGTAAAATAATTTCAAAAGATTTCACCTACTCAAGTTCTGTGAATTTGTCGTCTTCAGTAAAAAAGAACATTTTCCGGTAAGGGTCAAACCGGAAATATCTGTTGGTTCTTTGTTCTTCGGTTGTTTTTCTTTTGATGTAATTATTCATCAGATAATCGTAGGTATAAGCAGCATAAAGTCTTCCAAGATAGTTGGAAAAATTGACAAAACTACTCATTGAAATTGTATCAACAGTAAGTCTGTATTCAATCTCTCCGGTGAAAAACTTTTGTATAAAATAGCCATTATAATTATCAAGCTGGTCATGTGAAGCAAAGAGAACTTTTGGCCTTTCCTGGAAGCTGTTATTAAACTGATTAAGCTCAAACCATGCTGCAATATTGATTCCGTTAAGCCAAATATCCCTTGTATAAGGTTGTTCACCAACTACAATTGCATCCTGATAAACTGTCACATATTCCTGAATTTCCATCTGGGCAAGATTCATCATAAATGCATCTGTTTCAATCAGCAAAAATTCATCCATCTTTTCTTCCTCAAACACATCCAAACCATAGTTTTTTAACTCAGCTATATATGCTTGTCGAAAAGGTGCAATTATTTTTTCATCATCAAGATCTTTCAAAATAATGGTGTTTCGCACCAGGGAAGTGTCGGATTTTACATCATCAAAAAAGAAAGTCAGAGGCTTATCACCGGCTTTTTCATTCACTGCAAGCACTTCTTTTGGAAATAAAACCATCAAAGCCAACTTATCTGAATGTTTCACAAATTGGTTTGCCATCTTTCTCTCAACAGTGCAAGAACTGAAAAACAAGATTATGGCAATGCTTATCAGTAGATATGGTTTTAAAGATGGAATATTAAAAGTCATAGGCAGCGTTCGTTATGGCAAAAGAACGAAAATTTTGGGATAATTATTGGTTTTCCTTCAATAATTCGGCAAATTTCCTTCCATAAGTCTCAGCACGATTCAAATCATCTTCATTTGGTGAAAACTTAATGAACACATCCGTTTCAGTGTATTTCAATTTAAGATTTTCGAGATTTGAACGGAGAATTTTCATGCCTTCGCCGCTCCATCCATATGAACCAAAACCTCCTGCCATTTTACCTTTGTCGCGCAATGGGTTTATTACAGCAAAAAGCCGGTAGATCGGCAATAATATATTCTGATTTATTGTTGGACATCCAACGATGATGCCCGATGCCATAGCAACATTCATATCGATATCGCCAAGTGAAGTGTGCTCAATGTCTTGCAAAACAACATCCAGTTCACCACTTTGCTTGAGTCCGTTTGCGATAGCTTCAGCTATGAGGCCGGTTTTGCGATAGGCAGAAACATATGGAATGTATACGCGTCTTTGTTGCGGAAGAGCTATTGCCTCTTTGGCATATTGCTCTGACAGATCAACATACCGCTTCCAGTTCGATCTCAGAATCGGGCCGTGTCCTGTACAAAGAACCTCAATCTCGAGCGGACGGATTCGTTCGATAGCTTTTAACATAAACCTGCTGAAAGGCTTAAGAATGACATCAAAATAATACTTAAAAGCATCGTCCCAGTCGCCGACCAGATCATCAAACATACGTTCATCTGCATAATGTGCACCAAATGAATCACATGTAAACAAAACTTTATCCTCAACTAGATAAGTATACATTGAATCGGGCCAATGAAGATTGGCCGCTCCAACAAACCGAAGTGTTTTATTGCCAAGACTCAATTCATCACCATCTTTCACCTGAATGCTTTCAAATTGAGCTGTTGTAAGGTCTTTCAGATAACGTATAGCATTGCCTGTGCCCACGATTTTTGCCTTTGGCGCAATTTCAAGTAGTTTTCCAACACAACCTGAATGGTCAGGTTCAGTGTGGTTAAAGACAATATATTCCAGTTCTGATGGATCCATCAAAGACCTTAGTTTTGCTTCAAACTCAGGCCAGAATTTTTCTTTTACGGTTTCAACAACAGCTTTTTTATCAGCGAGGATGAGGTAACTGTTGTAGGTGGTTCCATACTTTGTTTCCATCACAACATCAAAAGTAACGATATCTCTATCGAGCACTCCAACCCAATGAATATCTTTCTTAACTTCCAGTACTTGAATATCTTTCATAAATTTTTTACAAATTATTGCGCTTTCTGTTTCCAGCTGCAAAGATATGACAAAAGAATTTTTGAAACTATCAAAATCCGTTAACTGAATGCGATTAATATAAGCTTCCGGAGGCTTCACATTGCACAAAATTCAATTTGAAAACTTAAAGAACCAACAGCTTTTCCATGAAAATGATATGATTGTAAAATTTTATACTTAAAAAATCAAATGTTATAACAGCTAAGAAACTGAGAAAGGTACTTTTGCTTCAATTATTATACTTCTTCTATTTCGAAATTTATGGAAATGAAAAGCTCAAAAATACAATTCATCAAAGAAAATATTCTGCTACTGCTGCTGATTTTGACAACAACATTCTACTCCTTTAGTCAGAATGAATTTCCTTATTCTGTTGCCATTGAAGCAGTTAATTTGAGCGGAATCCCTGCCCTTCACTCCTTTGCCGTTGCACAACATGAAAACAAATGGCTTCTCATTGGAGGCAGAAAAGATGGGCTGCATGCCCGACAGCCATTTGCCGCATTTCCAGCTTCCCACAACAACACTGATTTATATGTAATTGATATTGAGCAACAGCATGTATGGAGCGCTTCAGTAAATACTTTGCCAACAGGCATAAAAGAACAGTTACAAGCAACTAACATGAACTTTCATCAGGATGGTGACACCTTATACATTATCGGAGGTTATGCTTATTCAGCAACAGCGAATAACTGGATTACTTTTCCTGCAATTACTTCAGTGACTGTTTCTTCTGCAATAGATGCCATCATAAACGGAACTTCTCTTCAATCCGCTTTCAAACAATCAACCAATGAAATTTTTGCTGTTACCGGAGGCTATTTAGGCAAAATTGAAAATAGTTTTTTCTTAATTGGTGGCCATAGATTTGACGGACGTTACAATCCTATGGGAGGGGCTACATACACACAGCAATACACAAATCAAATTCAGAAATTTCAACTCAGCAACAGCGGAACCTCTCCAATCTACAGTAATTATTCAGCATTTACAGATCCGGTACATTTACGCAGAAGAGACTACAATTTATTGCCTCAGATTTTTCCTGACGGACAAGAAGGTTATACAATTTCAGCTGGTGTTTTTCAATCTGGTTCGGATCTTCCATTTTTGTATCCTGTTGATATTAAATCAGGTGGATACACTCCAAGAACTGAATTCAATCAATATTTAAGTCATTATCACAGTGCCAAAGTAATTCTGTTTGACAGTATCAACAGTGAAAACCATAGTTTATTCTTTGGAGGCATGAGTCAATATTATTATGAAAACGGAGCACTTATTCAGGATAATCTGGTTCCATTCGTGAATACCATAAGTAGGTTGACCCGCCATGAAGATAACAGTTTTACTGAATATCAATTGCCGGTGAGTATGCCAGGTTTCCGGGGTTCAAGCGCTGAATTTATTATCAATACAAACTTGCCACATTTTTCATCTGGGCTTATAAAACTGAATGAAATTGAACAGGACACAATCCTGCTTGGATATATCCTTGGTGGAATTTATAGTCCTTCACTAAATCCTTTTGCAAACAATCAAACAAATACTACAAGTGCCGACCCTTCCCTGTTTGCCGTTTACCTTTACAAGGATGTTGTCTCAGCTGTTCAGGCAATTGATGGAAACAGTCCGTACCGTATAAGAATCCTTCCCAACCCTGTTAAAGACTTTATCAACATTGCTGTTGCCGGAAAAGAAGCAGCTGAAATCCGATACTTTCTTAATGATATGCAAGGCAAAATAGTATCACAGGGGCGCATTGAACCAAATGGAGCCGGGTTTCAAACATACAGGATTGCCCTAAATGAAGCGATAAAACCACAAGTAATTTCTCTGACGCTTGTATTTGACAACAAGTATTATCATACGGAGAAGGTTATTGTAATCAGATGATTTATAATTAGTTGTATTCACTAGAAGATTAGAAAAAACCATTGTTCGGCAGACAAGACAATAGGGTTTTTTTCTAATCTTGCTCTTTAGCTTTTCAGCAATCTGATTACTTATCAAAATTGTTCATCAGATTTTTTTACAATCATACCTGTAAGTGCCTCGTATACAATGGTATAACATTCTATAAAATTCCGTTATTTGCTGTAGATATGGAATCACATAAAGGATGAATCAGCACCAGGGTATTTTAGTTGGGCCATTAAAGTTTTTTGCTGAAGAGTAGTCAAAATGTTAACTTTGTTCGAATATTTATAGTGAAATATAGCTGAAAATATCTAAAAACCAAACACATGAAAAAATCTACATTTAAAGAAAAAGGACTCTTTTTATTCATTATACTCATAATGCTCCCATTTTTTGCAATCTGCCAATGGAATAACAATACCGCTGTTAATCTTTTGGTTTCGGAATATGAAGTGTCTGACATACAAACAGCTTCAACGAATGACGGCAAATACTGGGTTGCTTTCTATCATCTCAACAGCGGAAACTATGACATGAGAGCCCAACTTTTTGATGCGGACGGAAATAAATTGCTTGGCACAAATGGAGTGCTGGTCAGCAACAAAACATCTGGATCTGCAACATTTGTTTTCAATGTTGCTGCGGATCATGATGGGAATTTTATTATCGGAATGCAAGACCAGAGAAGTGGGGGCAATTATTCTGCCGTTGCATATAAAATATCACAGCAGGGAACTCATTTATGGTCACCAGATGGAGTCATTATCGGTCAGGGACTTGCTCCTTATCCGGCAGCATTAAGTAACGGTGAGGTAGCCATTACTTGGAGTGATGCTACCAGCAATACATTAGAAGTGCAAAAAATCAATACACAGGGCAGCTTAGCCTGGACAACACCTGTACAGATTAAAGTTGGCACTTCCTTGACTACACGCGGACAAATTGTTTCAAATCTGGATGGAAAATTTACCATTGTATATCAAAGAAGAAGTTTTGGCATCTCAACAACTTTGTATGCTCAACATTTCGATAATAATGGCGTCCAGCTATATGCTCCTCTGCAAATTGGCGACCTCACTACAAGCGGTGCGAGATATTACTCAATTTCTGCAGAAGGTGACACAACCTATTTTGGTTATTATGCAGCACAAGGCAACCGCTTCAACTCCTATGTTCAACGAATCAATCCAAATGGAACAATCCCTTATGGAATGAACGGTTCCAATTTCAGCACAAATACCGGCTCTAATGATAACTCCCAGCTAATGACAAATATGAGTCAGGAAATTGGCTCACCCTACATTTGGTCTGTTTGTAGTTTCAGCGATCCAAACCAAAATAATTATGGTGTTTATGTTCAGAAATTTTTAAAATCCACAGGGGCCAGACAATTAACAGATCAGGCAAAAATGATTTATCCGGTTACATCAGTACGCAACACACAGGCAGCTAATCTTTTACTTGTTGATGATGCACCGATGTTCATTTCATATGACATGAATTATAAGATTTACGTAACCAAACTTGATGCTTTCGGAAATTTCATCTGGAGCTATGAAAAAATTGAACTCAGCTCAACTACAGCAACATTAGGCTCTCCAAAAGGCAGATTTAATAGTGGTTTTGTTGGTTCAGACAGAATTGCAGCTGTTTGGTCAGAAAACCGTGGTGCATTCAGTCAGGCTTTTATTCAAGGTATTTCAATAAATGGGGTGATAGGTGTTGAGGTTGCTACACAAGGTGGAGTGCCGGCAGAGATTACGACTTCAGGAGGCACATTACAATTGGTTTCCAGTGTTTTTCCTTCAGTGGCCGCACAACAAGTTGAGTGGTCTATCGTGCCTGAAACCGGAAATGCAAGTGTCAGTCCAACAGGTTTGGTAACAGCTACTGAAAACGGCACTGTCACAGCAAAAGCGACCTCCGCTCAGGACAACACTGTTTTAGGATCAATTCAGATTACAATTTCAGGACAGGCATTAATGACTCCGATTGTTCAAACAACGGCCGCCACAGATATTCATTTGAATTCTGCCACACTTAATGCAATGGTGAATGCCAATAACAGCACTACAAGTGTATCATTTGAATGGGGTCTTTCAGAAACTTATGGAAACTTAATATCTGCTGTTCCAGGCGAAGTTTCAGGTAATGCCGATATACCAGTTTATGCAGATTTAGCAGACCTTCAACCAGGTCAAACATATCATTTCAGGGTTGTAGCAACAAATAATGCCGGAACAACTTTAGGAGGAAATCAAACTTTCACTACAATTTGTCTGATGCCGGGTTCAATTGGAAATATTTCAGGCGATCAGAATATTTGTAACAATTCAACCGGACTTGTATATAGTGTTGAGTCCTTTCAAAATGCAACTTCTTATGTTTGGACATTGCCGGAAGGTTTCACAATAACGGGTGGAAATAATACCAATGCAGTTACAGTAGATATTTCTGAAACTGCACAAAACGGTTCAATTTCTGTTTATGCCACCGACGGAAACTGCATAAGTGAAACATCATCACCATTGGAAATTACTATAAATGAGGCACCAGATGCAGCTGTCATATCTGCTGTTGGAACAACATTAACAAGTAGTGTTGCCCAAGGAAATCAATGGTTTTTTAATGGAGAAATAATTCCGGATGCTACAGGACAGGTTCATGTTGCTCTGGCAAATGGCAATTATCATGTTGTTGTTACTTTGAATGGCTGCAGTTCTGTACCATCGAATATTGTTAATGTTGTTTCTGTTTCAATCAAAGACAATGAGCTGGCAAATTCATTCCAGATTTTCCCGAATCCAAATCATGGCATATTTGAGATCAGTATAAATCTTGAAAATGATAAAATCTATGCGCTGGAAATCTTTGATAGTTTTGGAAAACTTGTTTCAGTTGAGACCAATCTGTCTGCAAACAATCTGACAAATAAAAGACTAGATCTCACAATGTTGAATTCAGGGGTTTACTGGCTTGTATTGAAAAGCACTGATGAATCAGTTTCAAAGAAGGTTATCATAAGAAAATAGACATTTTTGCAGTACCTAAAACACTCATAATAAATGGGATAAAAAGTTTGAAGGCTTTTTATCCCATTTTTTAGTTAAACAAACTCAATAATCTAAAAATTCACCAAATAAAACCTGCAAATAGGCTTTTCCCTCCAGCAGAATTTCTGCCTCCTTTTCAGATGGCAACTGCTTTTGGTGATAACGATCAGCAAATTTGTCCCAAACAAAATGACCTTCATCTCTTTTCCAACCCAATCCTTCGTTAAGTTCAAAAAATGCAAAAGGTTTATAATAGGGATTGAAAACATCCTTGCTCCAGAAATAAGCATCCGCGCTCATTCCCAGTTGCTTCAACAATGTGGTGGTAATATCGGTGTTGCCACAAATTAAATCAAAAGTTGAACCCATAAGTGAATCTTTTAAAGCAGGACCATAAAGTAGAAGTGGGATCTTATGGTATTCAAAACTCTCCAACGGGTGATTTCGGTAGGTGTTTTTGCTATGATCAGCCATGATTAAAAACAGTGTGTTATCAAACCAGGACTCTTGCTTTACTTTTTCAAAGAATGCGCCGAGGGCTTTATCTGTATAATGGGCAGAATTCACAAACTCTTTCTCCAAAAGCGGCCAATGAATGCTGTGTTCCATTGGAAAGTCATAGGGCGCATGTGAGCTTAAGGTAAAAACCGTGCTAAAAAAGGGCTCCGGATGTTTAGAAAGTTCTTCTGCATAATATGGCAATAAAACCCCATCATGAACCCCAAGTTTTCCACGAATCATAGAAGAAGGAAGATCTTTCCCTTCAACAATATTATCTAATTCATTATAAATGAGATACGATAAAATATTTCCATAATTAAGCTGTCCGCCAAAATAAAAACCAGTAAAATAACCCTGCTCTTTCAGGTCTTTTGAAAAAGAAGGCAATGCAGCATACTTTTCAGGATGATTGGTGATGGTTGTTATCGGAATTCCAGGTAAACCGGCATAAATAGAACCCATTGCCTGTTGCGAGCGATTGGCGTTGGCATAGAAATTTATAAACAACAATCCTTCTTTTTCCAACTCCCTGAAATGTGGCGTGATGCCTGGTTCACCTCCAAGGGACTCAATCAAATCAGCTGAGAAGCTTTCGATAAGGACTATAACGATATTTGGTTTTGATATTTTTAAAATGCTGACTGTAGTGTCTTTTTCAACCAAATGAATTTTCTTAACAATAGCCAATGCATCAGCATCAGGCATGGTTTTAAAAATATTTTCCTTATCAAAACTCATGGTGTTGAGCAGATTTACACCCATATTATACAGCGGATTCACAGCAGTCAGATTAAGAATGTTGTGCTTGCTAAAATATGCTGAACTTGTACTTACTGGAATCGCACTCAATCCACCACGAGCGCCAAAAAATAAAACAGGCAACGAAATCATTGCTGCAAAAACTGGTTTTAAGCCCAAACCCGACATAGCTCTTCTTTCAGGCGAAAACAATTTAAGGTATCCCCAAAATGATATTCCAAAAGTAAAAACCCAAAGAAAAAGCAAAAGGGAAAATTCTGCTGTTGATGCAGAATTGAAAATCTCACTTGGGTTCTTCAGATATGCCAATGCCTTGTATGAAAGTTTCGTTTTCCATTCTGCATAAAGGCCAAGCTCGGCACTTGCTATCAAACTATAGATGACAAGAATTATCAGCGTGTAAATGTTAATCATCTTTAACGGCCATTGTTTAGCAGTAAAGAATGAAATCAAAAGCAATAAATACGGAAGAAAAACTAAATAAGCTGCGGTCGAAAAATCAAGCTTCAGCGCATAAAAAAACACACTGATCACCTCATTAAATGAAATGCCATCTGCAACAATAAGATGCTTGTAGTATATCAGAAAAATAGCACGCTCGAGTGCGAAAAACAACATCCAAAATGCAAGCAACTTAAAAAGAGTAACGAAAAAATAACGCATTTTTAAAAAAATATCTGCAAAAATAAGCTTTATGACTGATTGAGATCTGTAAATACAACAAATTCAAACTAAATCTAATTTTGATGTGCAAAGGATTTTTTGTTGATTATGAATTCATTATCTCTTTGAGTCTTGTACATACGGGACTGTGATTCTTTCCGTAACTTCATGACATCATTTACCTGATGTTAATCTTTGATCAGACTTACATGAAAAAAGCAAAAACCAATCCATTGGCTGGAATTGTCTAATTTTGCAGGCAGATTGAAATTTCAACCCTAAAAATCAAATTTTACGATGTCAGTTAAAGAAAATCTTGCGTCTGTCCTTCAAACAATTCCTCCACATGTAAAATTCGTAGCAGTTTCGAAAACAATGCCCAATGAAGCGATTATGGAAGCTTTTGATGCCGGGCAAAGGCATTTTGGAGAAAATAAAGCTCAGGAAATCATTAGAAAACAGCAGGAACTTCCTTCAGATATTCAATGGCACTTTATCGGACATTTACAGACCAACAAAGTGAAATTTATTGCACCTTTCGTCGATCTGATTGAGTCAGTTGACAGTCTAAAACTTTTGAGAGAAATCAATAAACAAGGCGAAAAAGCGGAAAGAATTGTTCCCTGTCTCCTTCAGTTTCATATCGCTGAGGAAGAAACCAAATTCGGCCTCGATCTTTCAGAAGCAAAAGAACTTATCGATGCAATCGAAAAAGAACAGATGCAAAATATTCAAATAAAGGGAGTTATGGGAATGGCAACCTTTACAGAAAACGAAGATCAGGTTAGAAAAGAATTCAAACAACTTAAAAAGTATTTTGAAATCATTAAAGCCGAACATTTTCAGGATAAAGATGGTTTTAAGGAAATCTCAATGGGTATGTCGGGAGATTACCTCATAGCGATTGAAGAAGGCTCGACCATAGTGCGCATAGGGAGCAGTATTTTCGGAGAACGGAATTACTCAAAATGACATTAAAATTCATAAAACTGTCCTGAACTTAAAAATGGAACTTATTTATATTCTCTTTATCGTTGGATTTGTGCTGCTGATTTTAGGCGCCAATTGGCTGGTTGATGGTGCTGTTTCTCTCGGAATAAGGGCAAATCTGTCGTCAATGGTGATTGGGCTGACGGTGGTTGCATTTGGCACTTCGCTTCCTGAATTGGTCATCAATGTTTTTGCATCTCTGAAAGGCAGCAGCGATCTGGCGGTAGGCAATGTGCTGGGCAGCAACATCATGAACATCTTTCTGATTTTAGGTGTCACTGCTGTAATTTTTCCAATGAATATTGAAAAGATATCCGTTCAACGTGATTTACCTATCGGCGTTTTTGCAATCCTGTTTTTTGCACTTGCTGCAAACGGCTATCTTATTGGCCTTCCCAAAATACTGACCCGCATTGATGGAATCATCCTTTTAATCATGTTTGGCTTGTACATTTTCCTTACTTTACGCACTGGCAAACCTATCGATGCGGATAGCATGATAGATAAAAAGCAGCCGGATTCTGTTCCGAAAACAATTCTTTTATTGACAGCTGGTCTGCTAGGCCTCTATTTTGGAGGCGAATGGGTTTCAGAAGGCGCTTTGGCAGTTGCTGCTGCATTAGGACTCAGTGAATCTGCTGTAGGGCTAACAATTGTGGCTGCCGCTACTTCATTGCCTGAACTTGCAACCGGCGTTGTTGCCGCGCTCAAAAAGAATGTTGGAATAGTAATGGGCAATGTGCTTGGTTCGAATATCATCAATATTTTTGTGGTTTTGGGTACCAGTGCAATTATTTTCCCTTTGAAATTCGATGTGAAAATGAATGCAGAAGTTGCGATGGTTTTAATTGCAAATCTTGCACTACTTGCGCTTATTTATATTGGAAAAGGACTCCACCTCTCAAGAAGAGAAGGAATCCTTTTGCTGATAATTTATGTAATGTTTGTATTCTATTCGATCAATTACAATTAGTTTCCAATAGGATAAGCGAGTGGAGCATCTGGTCCGATTGGCCAGCCAAATGTCATCCATAAAATTAATAAAACTGTCCAAACTATTGTAAAAACGAAGGTATAAGGCAACATCACAGAAATGATTGTTCCAATACCTGCTTTTTTGTCATATTTCTGCATAAATGCCACAATAAGCGCAAAGTATGACATCATTGGTGAAATTATATTTGTCACAGAATCACCAATGCGATAGACTACCTGAGTAAGTTCGGGACTGTAACCAAGCAGCATAAACATTGGAATAAAAACCGGCGCCATAATGGTCCATTTTGCAGAAGCACTTCCCATGACCAGGTTAATTAAACCAGTGAGAATAATAAAACCTACCATAAGTGGAATGCTGCCCAATCCGGAAGATTGCAATATTCCGGCACCTTCAATGGCAAAAATGAGTCCCAAATTAGTCCATCTGAAATAAGCTACAAACTGTGCTGCAAAAAACACAAGAACAATGTAGGTTCCCATTGTTTCCATGGATTTTCCCATGCCTTTCATCACGTCGGAATCATTCTTTATTGTTCCGGCACCAATGCCATAGGCTATTCCCATCAGAGCTGCCGAAATAAATAATATTGCTACAATTCCACTCATAAAAGGTGAATGAAGCAAACTTCCTGTTGATGGATCACGCAAAAACCCATTTGACGGAAGCGTTCCGAGCAATAAAATCACACCAAAAATTATGGCTGTTACCAATGCATACCACAAGCCTTTCCTCTCAGCACTGTTCAACTTCTTAATTTCTTCAGGCACTGCATCACCTGTATACCTCCCCAACCTTGGCTCCACAATCTTCTCGGTAACCCATGTACCCGCAAAAGCAATAAAAAATGTTGATACAAAAAGAAAATAATAGTTGGCTGCCGGATTGACCATATAATTCATGTCGATGATATGCGCTGCCTCCTGCGATAAACCTGCAAGCAAAGGATCGATAGTTCCAAGCAATAAATTAGCACTGTAACCGCCCGAAACACCGGCAAAGGCTGCAGCCATGCCAGCAATCGGATGACGGCCTACGGCCAGAAAAATAATCGCACTCAGTGGAATCAGCAAAACGTAACCTACTTCACTTGCCGTGTTGGACATAATTCCCGAAAATACAATAACAAATGTTAGTATTTTTCGGGGTGAAGAGAGCACTAACAAACGGAGTGCTGTTCCAATCAAGCCACTTCCCTCGGCAATCCCAATGCCCAGCATGGCTACCAAAACAACGCCCAATGGTGCAAACTCAGTGAAATTTGTTACCATCTTCTTCAAAATCAAATGCAATCCTTCGATAGATATAAGATTGAATGGCCGAATCAGATCTCCTGTGCCGGGATGAGTAACCTCAAGACTAAACTGAGCCGCTACCCATGATAAAACAATGATCAGCCCAGCAAACATAGCAAATAGCGTTGCCGGATGCGGCAGAGCATTTCCTATTTTCTCAACGTAATGCAAAAAAGCATTGAACAAACCCGAAGGTCTTGATGTGTTTTCTTTCATATAAAAAAATCTTGCCGGGCAAAACTATGCTTTTCTATTTAGAACGAATCTAAATAAACGTTAAATGAAAGACGTTAAAATAGAAATGAATTTTAAAAAACTATTAATAATAGCATCGTTTATCAGACTGATGAGTAAAAACAATTAATTTCGTTTGATCAAATTGACCTGTGATGTCAACCATTTATTCTTTATCTCTGAAACTTTTAGCAATCCTGCTTTTGATGTTATTTGCCGGCAATTCAAAAATTCTGGCACAAAATAAAAATGAAAATTCACTGGCATTTGGAGATGAAGAATATCTGGAATACACAGTTTCCTATCATTGGGGATTGATATGGATTGATGCCGGAACAGTCGATTTTAAGGCAAAAGCGATCAGATATAACGAAGAAAACGCATGGCATTTTTTTAGTACTGGAATGTCATTCCGAAAGTTTGACTGGTTTTTTAAAGTAAGGGATACTTTTGAGGTCATTAGCAGCGCCAAAGACTTGAAGCCTATCAAATTCAAGCGGCATACACATGAAGGCGGATTTGTGATTTTTAATGACTACACTTTCGATTATCAGAATTTGAGTGTAAAAGCCATTTCAGAAGAAACACGAAAAGCACGAAGTATTGACACAATTCCAATTACCTCCAAGACACTTGATGTTTTGACAGCAACATATTTTGCACGGTCGATGGATTTCGAAAACATGAAAATGAAGGATACATTAGGAATTGAAATGATCCTCGATGGCATCGTTTTTACCTTACCGATTGTATTCCACGGATATGAAACTTTCAAAAACCGTAGTGGAGAAACCTATAATTGCATTAAATTCAGTGCTTTGCTCGAGAAAGGCACTATGTTCAGAGCGGGCGAACAATTATTTGTTTGGGTCACCAATGACAAAAACAGAATTCCAGTGATGATTGAGGCAAAAATTACTGTTGGAAGCATTAAGGTATACCTTTCCGAATTCAAAAACTTAAAACACCCACTTCATTCGGTTGTGAATTAAGTTCTTCAAAAAATATTGTCTGTGTGCAAGGCTTGGGAAAATTGAACATCAGGAGTTCCGATTCAACAGTATGACTTGAAAAAATACATAACGCAGCAATCGTCCTGAAAAAAGTCAAAAAAAAAGCACAGCCGTTTTCGCAGCTGCACTTAATTTTTACCAGTTTTGCTTGTTTAAAACTTGGATACTTTTGAAGCTCCGGAAGTATTTGTTACCAGTCTTTCCGGATTACCCTTGTAACGAATTGTTGACGCGCCGGATGCATCAACTACCAGTGATTCTGTAGCAAAAACTTCCGCAAAAGAAGCACCACTAAGATTAAGACGAATTGAAGTTGATTCCAGACTGCTTGCATAGATTTTGGAAGCGCCAGAACACTCAAGCTCAACTTTGGGAGATGAGCCAGCAAGGCTTATTTTGCTTGCTCCGCTTAAATCTGCTTCAATTCTTTCAGCCGTAAGTTCAAGGTCAATATCACTGGCACCACTGCCTTCAATGCTTAATCTGTTGAAAGTTAATTTGTTTTCAGCACGAAGTTTTACAGCACCGCTCAGGTCGATTTCATCAAGTTTAACGAAAGTGATATAAGCTTTCATTTTCGTTTTGGGAGAAACATTTCCATCAGTATAAATTCTCAATTCCCCGCCTCTGACTTCTGTAACGATCAGGTTCATCAGATTATCATCTGCTTCGATAGTTAATGCTTCGGCAGTACCTTGTCTGAGAATTACTTCAAAACCTCCGCTTACATCAATTGCAACAAAGCTTCTTACATTTCTTTCTTCAATTTGCTTGTTTCCACTGCCTCTTTCAGCAAATGGATCAGCGTATGAACAAGCAGAAAAAAGTTGAAATACCAAAAGCAAAACAACAAAAAGCTGCATTTTTGAATAAAATTTCATTGTCTTCATGGGATGAATTTTAAGTTATAACTTCTAAATGACGGAGATTATAGTCAAAAGTTACATTTATTTCAAAAAAAAATCAACATTTAGTTTTTTGACTATTTATTGACTACCCTTTTTTCAATATAATTTGAATTCATGACTTTCAAAACACCCATATAATCCAGGTAAAAGCCAACCTGCTCACCTACTTTTAATTTTCTGGTATTTTTACCAAGGTCTATTGCAATCATATCTGAACTTGCCCCGGTAATTTGAAAGTCTTGCTTTATTGGCGTAAGGTTTTTTAAGTCTACATCAAGTAATCCCAGATCAAGCAGAGCGCGGCAGGATGAGCGGCCATAATCAGATTCTTTCACTTCAACATGCTCACCGGCTACATTTGTTCCCATTTCGCCAAAAGGCACCACAGGCTTTTCCATAAGTTCAACAATTTCAGCATATAAGGTAAAAACATTGTCTTTCATTCCCTTTATTGTTTTTCCTGTTACCAGATTGTTTCCAAAATACAATGTCTCACCAATTCGAAAATGGTTTACACTGTTTGGCAGCATTTTTTTCAATAAAAGAGGAACCGTCACCGACGATCCACCAGAAATCCAAGGAATCTTCACTTTAAATGTTGCTTCAATAAGTTGCTTATACAAACTCAGCTGAATGAGTTTATCATGGCTTGGCATCACACCATTGAGGCAATTCAGGTTTGTTCCCAATCCAATAATTTCAATATTGGGCAACTGAAAAACCTTCGAATAAAAATCAATCAGATTGTCACCAAGCACTCCTTCCCGTAAATCACCCATTTCAATCATTATGATGATTTTGTGCTTTTTGTTTTGTCGCACTGCTTCTTCAGAAATGTCACTTATGGTTCCAAGTTCAGTATTAAAACTCACATCTGCATAGCGCACCAATGATTTAACAACTTGTCGTGCCGGAGGCTTTATGTAAACAGTCTGCACTTCCGGATTGATTTTTTTGATCACTTTCAAATTGCTAATTCTACTATCGTGCACCTCCTTGATACCAAGTTGAATCAGTTCTTTAATAAATGAAACATTGCCACACATCATTTTGGAAACAGCTCCCCAATGAATATTGTTAATTTCAAAAAGTTGATCGAGGAATTTATAATTATGAGCTAACTTTTTTATGTCAAGTTCGATGTAAGCCATTGTTTTGATTTTAAAAACTGGAGTGATGTTGTATTTTCTATGAAAATTCTTCTCAATTATTTTTAATGGTGAGGAAACCGGTAAAAACCATTCTATTCATATTCCTGTGTAAACCATTAAAGCCTACAGTTTTAAGTATTTTGCCATAATATTATGACCGTATCAATCTGTACTCAAGATATTTATTTGTGAAACCAATCTTTTCATACAAAAATTTAGCAGGATTATTTGGTTCAACATGAAGTGCAATATTTCCTTTTGCCATATAAACCGCTTCCTTCATCAATTTTTTTCCAATCCCTTGCCCCCGAAGTGAAGCATCGACAGCGATATAAACAAGAATATTTTCCGGAATATATTCTTCCATTCCTGTTCTGTTGACAACAACTACACCAGCTATTTTTTCATCGATTGTTCCAACAAGAACAAATCCACCAATCTGCGAAGATTCACCAACAGAATAGTCAATTGCTTTTTCTATAGCTGTTTTAGTGTCGCCGAATTCTTCCAAATGTTGAAATAAAAAGTTTACCAGATTTTGTTTTTCCAGCGTTCCTATTGTTTGGTAGCTGTTGTAAATTTGAATTTTCATGTGTCTTTTTTATGATTAATGTATTATAGTTTGGGGAGAATCTTTTCTGATGTTTTTAAAAGAACCACCAGAACTTCCACAATTCCTATTTCTTGTTGTAAAAAATTTTAAAATTATGAAAACAATGATCTGAATTTTTTGAAACTTTAGTGGGACTTCATCTCTGATTTGATACTTGTATTAACTAACTATATGAATGCTTAAGTCTGATAACTCCGATCCTCTCTAAACGCGAAATATTAAGGCTTTGGATGATAAAATCACAATATTTCTCAGGCACGAGAAGTCGAAATTTCGTTGGTTTCCTGCCCTCGAAATTCATTAGCGGGGTGCATTTTTCAGCAATAGTTTTGTGTTCTTCTTTTGATCCGTCAACAAATCTATAGAAGTATTGAATTCCTTTTCTTTCAGCAACTATATCAGGATTAAACCTTTTAATTGCAGAAATGTCTGAGACACCAGAAAAATCATTTTCATCAAACTTCTCTGTAGAATTCTCAATAAAACCTTTGTCTTTCAGATACTTTTGAAATGACGTCAAAATTTGCTTTTTCATCAGAAATGTAATTTTAGTTTTGTTTGTAAATTAGTTTCTACAGAAACAAAATTAATACAAATAATTGAATCTGACAAGTTAAAAGTAAAAACCAAGTATTCAGGAAGTTGATAATGGCAAAAAATTTAATGAGATTGATGGAGGAATTCTCAACATTAATCAATCAAAATGGATGTCTTAGACTAAAGTTGTCTCAATCAGAAAAATTTCTGAAATGCAGTGTAATTTTTAATTGCAATCAGTCAGGATTATCAGCCAAGGCCTCAAAATCCTCTATTGTAATCATTGGTGAGGCTTCTTCCTCACTCAGGTCAAAACATTGTACTAAAACTTCAAGCGATGATTTAAGCGATTCCAACTGCTCTTTTGACAGGGAAGAAAGCCTTCTGGAAAGCTGCTGATGAAGGAGTTCTGGAGATTGCTCCAATAGTTTAAAACCCTCAGCAGTCAAACTGATTACAGTTTTGCGCTTATCGCCGGATTTAGGCAATCGGGCAACTAATCGCTTTTTCTCAAGGCGATCAATGATGCCGGTGACAGTACTCAGGTTTAATTTCAAATATTCAGCAATTTGAGTAACTGTGGATTGATAGTCTGGTTTAGATGATAGATAATGTAAACTGAGTAACTGTGGAATACTGATGCCGAATTCTTTCTGAATTCTCTTCGATTCCAGATTAACTGACCTTACAATTTTCCTGATATTAATCAGGATGTTGGTGAAATTCATAAATTGTTCTTGTAGAAAGTAAAATGAGAATGCAAAGAAAGAAAAAAAAGTTCTAATTTCGCCTGCTTATCAGTTTTAAGAGTGAAAAAAGAAACCTTTTTGGTGCATTTAAGTGCACTGCTTTCAATGTTTTTCTGGGGGATGTCCTACGTTTGGTCAAAACAGGTTTTTGAAGTTTTACAGCCTGCCTCAACTGTGTTTATCAGATTAATCATTTCTAGTGTATTTCTGTTTTTAGTACTGAAAATCTTAAGAAAAACAGAGCATATCAAAAGGAAGCATATTGGAATGTTTTTGGTTTCATCGCTTTTCAATCCCTTTTTTTACTTCATGGGCGAAAGCTTTGGCCTCAATCTGGCATCTCCAACAGTTAGCGCGGTAATTATAGCCACAATTCCTGTCTTCATGCCAGTTTTTGCATATATGCTCCTTAAAGAAAAGCTTGGTTTTGTCAATGTCATTGGGTTAATTGTTTCCTTTCTAGGCGTTTTGGTGATGATTATTCAAAGGGATTATACATTGACCGCTTCTCCAAAAGGAATTTTGTACCTTTTTGGAGCTGTCGCATCTGCCCTTGTTTATGGAATACTGCTTAAAAAATTAACGCTGAATTATAAACCACTTACCATCGTTTGGGTGCAGAACAGCATCGGAATTTTTTACTTTTTACCTGTTGTGCTTCTTTTTGAAACTGAAAGCTTGTCAAATGCTGTTTTTAGTTTCAATCTGCTGAGCAATTTATTACTTTTAGGTGTTTTCGCCAGCTCACTTGCTTTTGTATTTTTTACTTTCACGGTCAGCAAAATAGGCATCGCCCGCACCAATATCTACACAAACCTGATTCCAGTTTTCACAGCATTTTTCAGCTATTTCCTTCTAGGCGAAATCATTACATTTGATAAAATTCTTGGAATTACCCTTGTCATAATAGGTGTCATCCTTTCACAAAAAAGAAAAAAACTTACATTTGATCTCAAAACCAAAAAGCTCTATGAGTAGTTCAAAAAAAAGTGTGCTGGTACTTGGTGCCGGCCTCATTGGAAAACCAATGGCATTTGATCTTGTAAAAAATGATGAATTTATTGTGGCTGTAGCAGATATTTCAGAAAGTGCACTTTCAAATTTATCAGACTACGGGATTCAAAGTTTTTGTTGCGATCTGTCTGATAAAAGCGTTTTGCAAGCACTTGTCAGCAAATTTGATTTTGTCATAAATGCCGTTCCCGGTTTTATGGGTTTTGAAACTTTAAAGTCCGTCATCGAATGCAAAAAAGATGTTGTCGACATTGCGTTTTATCCTGAAGACCCTTTCAGACTAAGTCAGCTTGCCGTAGACAATGGTGTTTGTGTCATCTGTGATATGGGCGTCGCTCCGGGGATGAGTCATCTCTTAAGCGGATACGCGGCAAGTCAGCTCAAAGAAGTTGAAAGTTTGCTCATCTATGTTGGCGGACTACCAAAAAAACGGTCGTATCCCTGGGAATACAAAGCAATGTTTTCGCCTTCGGATGTAATTGAGGAATACACCCGTCCTGCCAGATTGATAGAAAACGGAAAAATCGTTTTTAAAGAAGCACTTTCTGAATCTGAACTTTTGGAATTTGATCCTGTTGGAACGCTGGAAGCCTTTAACAGCGATGGTTTACGTTCACTCGTCTATACGATCAAGGCAGATTATATGGCAGAAAAAACACTGCGTTATCCGGGTCATATCGGACTGATTAAAGCCATGAAAAGTAGTGGTTTCTTCGATGAAAAACCAATCAATATCAATGATTCTGATATAAGCCCTCTCGAATTCACGAAAAAAGTACTTTTCTCAAAATGGAAACTTGAGCCTGGTGAAGAAGACTTTACCATCATGCGAATTGTCGTAAAAGGCAAAACTGAAAATAACATTTCAAAGCAGTTTCAGTGGGATCTTATCGATAATTATGATCATGAAACTTCAATTCATTCCATGGCCAGAACTACCGGTTATGCAGCTACCGCAGCATTGCGACTGATAGAAAGTGGCGTTTTCAATAAACCCGGGATGCATGTTCCTGAATTTGTTGGAAAAGACGAAAAAAGTGTTGATTTTATCCTCACATGTCTAAAGGAAAGAGGGATTGATTATAAAATGATTGTAAAGGATCTTTAGGCAAACATGATAAACGGTGTTATGATAACGAGCCGGTCCAATCCGAAAATAAAGAATATCCTGAAATTGCAAAAAGCATCAGAGAGGCGAAAGCAAAATCTCACAGTTATTGAAGGCAAACGGGAAATCGAGCGTGCATTGCTTTCCGGCTGGAAATTGAGCGAACTTTATTATTGTGAAGAACTTGCCGGACAAAATTTCCCGGATCTTAATTTACAACTAAATAAGGAATGTATTTTTGAAACAGTCAGCAAAGATGTGTTTGATCTGATTGCCTACAGAGAGGGTTCTGATGGTTTGATTGCACTTTGCAGCCCTTTAAAACATTCATTGAAACAGTTGAGCCTTAAAAGCAACCCTTTGCTTATTGTGCTTGAGTCTGTTGAGAAACCGGGAAACATGGGAGCAATTTTGCGAACAGCTGATGCAGCTGGCGTTGATGCCGTAATTGTATGCGATCCTCAGACTGATCTTTACAATCCAAATACCATTCGGGCAAGCCTGGGCTGTATATTTTCTGTTCCGCTTGTTTCAACAGATTCAGAATCTGCGCTTAACTGGATTCAATCAAAAAATATCAAAATTTTCGCTACCTCACTCGAAGCTTCTTCTGATTACCTTGAAACAGATTTCTCAATGCCATCAGCAATTATTCTGGGAACCGAAGCTACAGGTCTTTCTGAATTCTGGACAAGTAATTCTGACAAAAATATCAGAATAGAAATGAAGGGCATTGCCGATTCTTTGAATGTTTCTGTGAGTGCAGCTATTGTGGTTTTTGAAGCTGTCAGGCAAAGAAGATTTAAACAGTAACTCTACAGCCTTTTTTTTGTAAAATACTTCAATATCACTTCAAAATATATATTCTATCTTATTGATTTATAGTTATTTATAAAATTTTTATAAATTAGCTTATCGCATTAAAAATAAAGTACTTTTGCGACCGTGTTATTGAATGGATTTTTCCGATTATTGCCCAGATTGGCCTTAATAATGATTCTGGGACTCACAATAAGTTTTGTGCTTTCTTTGCTTTATTCAGAACCCTGGCACCCTTTTGTTTTTACCATTTTTCTTACAGGTCTCATAGCCATTTGGGCTTATCGGCATTCAAAGGCTGGTGATGATGTAAACTATTCGAAAAAAGAAGCTTATGTATCTGTAGCATCATCATGGTTTCTCATCAGTGCTTTAGGTTCATTGCCATATATGCTCTCAGGAGATTTTTCTTCTTTAACAGACGCTTGGTTCGAGTCGGTATCCGGCTTTACAACAACAGGCTCTTCGATTTTAACCGATATCGAAAGTCTGCCAAAATCAATACTTTTCTGGAGAAGTCTTACACATTGGATAGGTGGCATCGGCATTATTGTATTAGTGATTGTCATTATGCCAACTGTTGGACTGAACAATTACAGTATTTTTTCGCTCGAATCAACAGTAAGAGAGAAGATTCACCCACGCATCCGGTCGGTTGGATATCGCCTTTTATTTGTATATATGATTTTAACATTTAGCGAAATTCTTCTGCTTCTATTGGGTAAGATGAATTTGTTTGAAAGCGTGTGTCATGCTTTCGGAACTGTTTCAACGGGTGGATTTTCTCCAAAAAACAGTAGTTTGGCTGAATATTCACCCTACATTCAATATGTGGTTACAATATTTATGATACTTGGCGGGACAAATTTTGTTTTGCATTATTATGCCTTATCAGGCAAAATAAACAATATAAAGGCAAATGATGAATTCAGATTCTACATCAAGTGCATTTTAACTGCAGGCTTAGTAGTTACCGGAATACTATTCTTTAAAACTGACAGGAATCTCGAAACTGCTTTCAGAGAATCAATGTTTCAGGTTGTATCTATTATAACATGTACCGGTTTTGCAACTTCAGACTATCTGCTTTGGCCCGAATTAGCTTGGATAATAATTTTCCTGCTTATGTTTCTGGGTGGTTCTACAGGGTCAACATCTGGTGGGATAAAAATGGCAAGGCACTTAATTGCAGCGCGTTCGATAAAGATGGCCATGTTAAAGGAATTGCATCCTAATTCCATTTTTACACTTCACCTGAATAAAAAAAGGGTTGATAATGATACCAGTAACTCAATATTAACCTTCATTTTCTGGTATCTCCTTACTTTTCTTGCCGGCACCATAATACTGATTATAACTGGGCTTGATGGCATGACATCTTCCAGTGCAATTGCAACTGCAATGGGGGGTATTGGTCCGGGATTTGGGAGTATTGGACCAGCCTCCAATTTTGCACACCTACCAGATATTGCAAAGCTGATTATCAGCTTCTTCATGATATTAGGCAGATTGGAGCTTTATACAGTTATTATTCTTTTCTCTCCTGCATTCTGGAAGAAGTAAACGAAAAAATTAAATTTTACGTATTATAATACTATTTACTTGATAGAAAAGTATTTACATAATTCAATAATATACAATTTTACATATTTCAAATCGATAATTGTGCATTAAAGCAAAGCTTTCATAATTCATTTTTGTATTCTATTGTTATCCTTTTAACAAAGCAAAATGACATAACTCAAAAAAAAGTTATCAACAATGCAACCCTTTTAGAAATCTTATTTTATTAATTATCAATGTTTTAAAAAGTATTGTTCGATAATTTTTCACATGAAACTTAGTCAAAAATGTAAATTATAGCAACAATTCAATATCTTTGCTCGGGCTAGTTAAGTTAGTATTTATTAAAAATTGAGAAATTGGAAACAATTAAAATCACTGAAATTAATGGCATTCAATTGTATAACAGTTTTATAGCCGGCGCTCAGCGTATTTTTGAAAACCAGCAACTGCTTAACAAAATCAACGTATTTCCCGTTGCTGATGCAGACACAGGTACCAATCTGGCATCAACAATGCGAAGCATCGTAAATGCTGCAACACCTCAACCTAATCTGAAACTTGCAGCAGTGGCACTTGCTGATGCAGCACTTACAGGAGCCAGAGGTAATTCAGGCATCATATTCGCTCAATTTCTTTATGGTTTCAGCAATGAAATCAAAAACGAAGAAACGCTGTCGGTTAGTGGTTTTGCAGAATACATGAAAAATGCTGTCAAATATGCTTATGAAGCTATAGCAAATCCTGTTGAAGGCACGATGATTTCTGTTATAAAAGATTGGGCAGAATACATTTATCTTTTAAAAGATTCTATTGAAGACTTTTTGAAATTATTATTCGATGGATTGAAAATTGCCATGGAATCGCTTAAGGCCACAACAGCTCAAATGGCAGTTTTGACTAAAGCCAATGTTGTTGACGCAGGAGCTAAAGGCTTTGTAGTCTTTCTGGAAGGTATGTTTGACTACTTTAAAAATGGTCAGAAACAAGTCATTTTTGATGCTTCGAAAATTGAAATTGCAGAATCAGTTGATGCTATTTCTCATGAAGAAATCACTTATCGTTTTTGCACAGAGGCAATGATTCATGGCACAGACCTCAAACGTGAAAATTTTGCCAAATTGATGGTCAATTATGGAGACTCGATGGTAATTGCCGGTTCGCCGACTAAAATGCGCATCCACATCCATACAGATGAACCTTGGAAGCTTTTCGAAGATTTGTCAACCTTGGGAACTATCTCCTACAAAAAAGTTGACGACATGGTAATGCAAAATGATATTGCTTCAAATAGAAAGTTTAACATAAGCCTTGTTACTGACTCAACCTGTGATTTGCCAACTGACTTACTCGAAAAATATCAAATTCAGGTTGTACCACTTACGGTTCATTTTGGAGAGGAGTTTTATATCGATCGAATTACTATTCAGCCAGAACAATTTTTCAAAAAACTTGAAACTTCAAAAGTTCATCCGACGTCAGCTCAACCTACCTTCCCTGAATTTGTTAACAGATACAACTATTTATCCTCTCATTTTGAATCGATAATCGCTATACATATCAGTTCCGGTATGAGTGGAACATGGCAGAACAGTTTAAATGCATCACGCAAAGCAATTCAGGAATCCGGTAAAAAGATATCTGTTGTTGATAGCAAACGACTCACAAGTGCACTTGGATTAACTGTTCTTAGAGCAGCAGAAGCCATTGAAGCTGGACATTCTCACGATGAGGTTGTAGCCCAGGTTGATCAATGGGTTGAAAAATCCAAAATCCTCGTTACCTCTAAAAACATGAAGTTCATGGTCAAAAGCGGACGGGTAAGTCATTCAAAAGGTTTGATGGGCAAAATATTTGGTATCAAGCCAATTGTTGAAGTCAAAAATCATGGAAAAACTGAAGTATTTGGAAAGCCACTTTCTGAAAAATCCAGCATGAAAATGGTTATGAAAGAACTGGCCCGTTTCATTGGAAACAATGAAGTTTGGGGTTATGCAATCACTCATGCGCACAACCAATCTGGCGCAGATTGGTATACCAATGAAATGGAGCAACTTACCGGCCATAAACCACGTTTTGTCAATCAGGCATCTCCTGTTTTGGTTGCCAATGTAGGACCTGGTGTAGTTGCAGTTTCCGTTTTGCTAAAATAGATTTTACACACCTTATTATATTGCAACAAAAAAGGCTGTCCGAAAGGGTGGCCTTTTTTGATTGATTCTAAATACATCTTGCCTTCTTGGTTCGCTTTCTGTTTTTCTTACCTTTGCCAAAATTCATTGTTAATTTTTAAACAATAAGATTTCGCATGATTACCAATCAGTTAACTCATCCCAAAAGTATTGTAGTTGTTGGAGGCTCAAATGACATCAGCAAGCCGGGAGGCAAAATTCTAAAAAATATCATTGATGGAAATTTCGACGGAAACTTGTACGTTGTAAATCTTAAAGAAAGTCTGGTCCAGGGAATTGAAAGTTTCAAGAATCCCAACGACCTTCCGCAAGTTGATCTAGCTGTAATTGCCATTGCAGCCAAATATATTCCGGAGACAGTTGAAATCCTTGCTGAGCAAAAAAACACGAAAGCTTTTATCATTCTTTCGGCAGGTTTTAGTGAGGAAAGCCATGACGGGAAAATGCTTGAAGACCAGATAGTAAAAACAATTAATGCCAATGGAGGATCGTTGATTGGACCAAATTGCGTTGGCATTTTAACCCCACAGCATCATAGTATTTTCACCTACCCTATTCCCAAACTAAATCCAAAAGGCTGCGATTTTATTTCAGGATCTGGTGCCACTGCATGTTTTATCATGGAGGCAGGAATACCAAAAGGCTTGTCTTTTGCAAATGTATTTTCGGTCGGTAACTCAGCTCAACTGGGTGTTGAAGAAATACTTCAACATATGGATGAAAATTTTGATCCTGAAAATGATTCAAAAGTTAAACTGCTCTACATCGAAAATATTTCAAAGCCACAGCTTCTGCTCAAACATGCTACTTCATTAATCAGAAAAGGTTGTCGGATTGCGGCTATAAAAGCTGGTTCGAGTGAGGCCGGCAGCCGCGCTGCATCTTCGCATACTGGCGCTTTGGCAAGTCCGGATGTGGCTGTTGATACACTCTTCAGAAAGGCAGGAATTGTCAGATGTTATGGACGCGAAGATCTGATTGCCGTTGCTTCGGTTTTTATGCATCCTGAGCTCAATGGAAAACGCATTGCAATCATTACACATGCCGGCGGACCGGCAGTAATGTTGACGGATGCCCTGTCAAATGGGGGCATGGAAGTGCCTCACATAGAAGGTGATGCAGCCGACATACTTAAATCAAAGTTATATCCAGGTTCATCAGTTGCCAACCCTGTCGACTTTCTTGCAACCGGTACAGCCGAACAACTTGGACTCATTATTGATGCCGTTGAAAACGATTTCGATCATATTGATGCGATGGTCGTTATATTTGGGACTCCCGGACTTGCAGAAATTTTTGATGTGTATGCCTTGCTCGATCAAAAAATGACAGCATGTAAGAAACCAGTTTTTCCGGTTTTGCCATCTGTAATGACTGCGGCAAAAGAGATTGATTTTTTTCTTTCGAAAGGACGAATAAACTTTCCTGACGAGGTTGTTTTAGGCAATGCAATTGCCCGTGTAGCCAATACTGCCCAACCTGATGAAGAAACTTTTAACCGGCCAATAATCGACAAAATCACTATTCGGTCAGTGATTGATTCATGTGAAGATGGCTATATTGCTCCTGTAAAAATTCAACAATTACTCGATGCTGCGGGGATAAACCGTGCGAAAGAAGCTGTCGTTTCAAATGTTGAAGATGCCATTCATGCTGCTGAAAACATCGGCTTCCCAATGGTAATGAAAGTTGTAGGCCCCGTTCATAAGTCTGATGTTGGCGGAGTTGTATTGAATGTTAAAACGATGGAATCAGTAACCAAAGAATTTGATCGTATGATTCAAATTAAGGATACCACGGCAATTCTCATGCAACCAATGCTCAGCGGAATGGAACTTTTTGCCGGAGCAAAAAAAGAAGGCGATTTCGGTCATATGGTGCTTTGCGGAATGGGCGGTATCTTTATCGAAGTTCTGAAAGATGTTTCTGCAGCACTTGTTCCAATCAGTACAAAAGAGGCTGCGCACATGATTAAATCATTGAAAAGCTACAAGATTCTTGAAGGTGTCAGAGGACAGAAACCTATCAATGAAAATGCTTTCAACGATATTATTGTACGTCTTTCTGCACTTCTTGAAGTTGCGCCTGAAATAGCCGAACTTGACCTCAATCCGCTTTTGGGAAATGAAAAGCATGTAATTGCAGTTGATGCAAGAGTGCGAATTGAGAGAAATTGAAATCTGCAAAGCTAAATGCCTAATTTCACTTGTTAAAAATGAAAAAAAATGATTTTCTTGTTTTAACCGTCATAGCGCTGATTATTCTGCCGTTTATACTCTTTCCCGCTGTGTTGAGTGCATACAATGATCTCAACAAATCACACGGCATGTTGATGAGTTTTGCAAAATTTGCCATATTGGCAACTTTCGGCGAATGTCTTGCTTTGCGCATACGTTCGGGTCATTACAACAAAAAAGGCTTTGGCATTATTCCCCGCGCCATTGTTTGGGGGTTTTTGGGATTAACGATAAAAATGGCCTTCGTGATTTTTGCTTCAGGCACACCAATTTTTCTAAAATACCTTGGTCAAACAAATGCAACCGAAGTAATGCAAAACAGCTTTAGTCTTTCAAAATTACTCGTGGCCTTCAGTATCAGTACAGCGATGAATCTGATTTACGCACCGGTAATGATGACCCTACACAGAATCACCGACACACACATCATCGCAAATGGGGGCAGTATCTACGCCTTGTTTCGTCCAATCCAAATGAGAAAAATCTTCAATGAACTGGATTGGGATTCACTTTGGAACTTTGTCTTCAAAAAGACCATCCCCTTTTTCTGGATTCCTGCCCATACAATCACATTTTTGCTGCCTGAAAGTATGCAGGTTCTGTTTGCAGCTATCTTAGGCATTGCCCTTGGAGTGATTTTAAGCGTTGGCATGAAGAAAGTTTGAGTCTTTAAAACATTGATTCAGCTCATTATAAAACAGATTAATTTCGATCCGAAATCATTGTTTACATTTTCACAAACATGCTGTGCAATCAGGCAAAGCAATTCTGTAATCCCTGCTAAAATATAATCATTTTAAATTAGATAAATAGTGCAATCGTTTGCGCTTATTTCAGGCTTTTTCAATACATTTGTGCAAAAGCTAACAATGCAGACTACAAACTGCAAAACATTGAAAACAAGAAGTCTATAAATCATGAGAAATACACCGATCAATTACCAGACCGTACAGACAAAGATTTCTGAAAGCGGTATCAGCAATGTAGGTCGAGCATCCATACGAGAGATAAAAAAACTGGTTGATAACCTTGAAAAAGCGAGCGGAGAGAAGTTCATTCGCATGGAGATGGGAATACCAGGCCTCCCGCCTTCACAAATCGGCGTTGATGGTCAGATTGAAGCCTTGAAAAGGGGTGTCGCGGCAATCTACCCCGATATACATGGAATCCCCGAACTCAAAAACGAAATTTCACGTTTTGTAAAGCTCTTTATGGGTATCGATGTTAAACCTGAAGGCTGCATTCCGACTGTTGGTTCCATGCAAGGCGGATTTGCATCTTTCCTTGCGCTAAGCCGGATTCATGAAGGCAGGGATACAACTTTATTCATTGACCCCGGATTCCCGGTGCATAAGCAACAACACAAAGTATTAAACCTCAAGTTTGAGACTTTTGATGTTTATGATTTTCGCGGTGATAAACTAAGAGGAAAACTTGAATCTATTTTATCTTCAGGGAAAATTCACTCCATCCTGTATTCCAACCCCAACAATCCATCCTGGATTTGTTTTACAGAAAAAGAATTGCAAATAATCGGTGAACTTGCCGAAAAGTATGACATTGTCATTATGGAAGACCTTGCTTATTTTGGTATGGATTTCAGGCAGGACTACAGCAAGCCCGGTGAACCTCCGTATCAACCTTCAGTCGCCAATTATACAAAAAATTATATCCTGTTTATTTCAAGTTCAAAAGCATTCAGTTATGCCGGCGAACGAATTGGAATGATGGTAATTTCAGATCACCTTTTTGAAAGTCACTTCCCTGATTTGAAACGCTTCTACCCCAATGATCAGTTTGGCTATACAATGATTTTTGGAACTATGTATCCTTTGAGCTCCGGTACCTCGCATTCGGCGCAATATGGACTCGCTGCAATTTTGAAAGCCGCCAATGACGGGAAGTTTGACTTTGTGGAAGTTGTGAAAGAATATGGACAAAAGGCACATATCATGAAGAAACTTTTCATTGAAAATGGCTTCAGGATCGTTTACGACATGGACGAAGACAAACCAATTGCTGACGGGTTCTATTTCACCTATTCATATCCCGGTTTCACTGGCGTTGAGCTCCTTGAGGAAATGCTTTATTATGGCATCAGTGCAATATCACTCGATATCACTGGCAGCGAAAGGCATGAAGGCATAAGGGCATGCACTTCACTTATCAGAAGAAGTCAGTTTGGCGACCTCGAAGCAAGATTGAAACAGTTTCATGATGATCATCCCGTTGAATAATTTTTCGAGGTTTTTATGAGAGATTTATTTACAAAAATTAATCTGTAAAAACAATAAAAGTAATGAATTTTAAGGGATTTTATCCAATTTAAAATGTTTATAAATAGCAGGCTTACAGGCAAAAGGACGAGAAAACCAGCAACTCAAAAGGTGGCTTTTTTGTACTTTTGCGCAAACGATTTAAATTAATGTAACAATATAAGTTATGGCAAAAGTAAAAGGAGCCATCGTGGTAGATGTTCAGAAGTGTAAAGGCTGCGGCGTATGCCTTCCGGCTTGTCCCACTTCGGTTATCGAACTGGCTAAAGAAGTGAATGGTAAGGGTTACCATTATGCTTACATGGAAAAACCGGATGAATGTATCGGATGCAGCAACTGCGCGATTGTTTGCCCGGATGGAGTTATTTCTGTTTACAAACTGAAGTTGTAGCAGACGAAAAAAAATCATTCAAACAAATAAATGATATGGGTGAATTGAAATTAATGAAGGGTAATGAAGCTTTGGCCGAAGCTGCAATCAGAGCAGGAGCCGATGCATACTTTGGTTACCCGATCACACCACAATCGGAGGTGATCGAATACCTGATGGCAGAAAAGCCATATGACCGTACCGGCATGGTGGTGTTACAGGCAGAGAGTGAAATAGCAGCAATAAATATGATTTATGGTGCTGCAGGAGCAGGGAAAAGAGTGATAACATCATCATCAAGTCCCGGAGTAAGTTTAAAGCAAGAAGGAATATCCTACATAGCCGGAGCTGAATTGCCATGCGTGTATGCAAATGTTGTTCGTGGAGGCCCTGGCCTGGGAACAATACAACCATCACAGGCAGACTACTTTCAAAGCACAAAAGGTGGTGGACATGGCGATTATAAGCAAATCGTTCTGGCTCCGGCATCCGTTCAGGAAATGTCTGATTTCGTAAAAATTGGCTTTGACCTTGCTTTCCAGTATCGTATTCCTGTACTGATTCTTTCAGATGGCGTTATTGGTCAGATGATGGAAAAAGTGGAACTTTTTGATCAGATTCCACGTCTCTCTGACGAAGAAATTGCAGAAAAGTATGCATGGGCAACCACCGGAAAGAAAAAAGGTACTGAAAGGAGAGTCATCACTTCTCTTTATCTTGACTCGCATAAAATGGAAGAGCACAATCTGCATCTGCAAAGAAAATATAAGACCATCTCCGAGAATGAAGTTCGCTATGAATTGTTTGATTGCGATGATGCCGAATATATCATTGTTGCTTATGGATCGAGTGCACGCATTGCCCAGAAAGCTATTCAGATAGCGCGTAAGAAAGGAATTAAAGTTGGCTTGTTAAGACTGATCACACTCTTCCCTTTCCCTGCAAAACAAATGCAGGAATTATGCAAAAAAGGAGTAAAAGGTTGGCTGGCAGTAGAAATGAGCGCAGGACAAATGGTTGAAGATGTGATGCTTTCGGTGAAAGGATGCGCCAAGGTTGAACACTTCGGGCGTTATGGCGGAATCGTCCATACCCCTGAAGAAGTTTTACATGCACTGGAAGAAAAAATTATAGGAGACTAATCAAATGGCAGAAATAACTTTTGAAGATATTGTAAAACCGGAAAATCTGGTTTACAAGAAAACTGATCTGATGACCGATAAAGCGTTGAGCTATTGTCCTGGCTGCGGCCATGGCACTGCCCATCGCATTGTTATGGAAATAATTGAGGAGCTTGGACTTGAAGAAAAAACCATTGGTGTTGCCCCTGTAGGCTGCTCGGTTTTGGCCTACGAATTTATGAATATTGACATGACCCAGGCTGCACACGGAAGAGCTCCTGCTGTGGCTACAGGCATCAAGCGTGTTTATCCTGACAAGATCGTATTCACCTATCAGGGTGATGGTGACCTTGCTGCAATCGGCACGGCTGAAACAATTCATGCTTGCAACAGAGGCGAACAAATTGTCATCATTTTTGTGAACAACGGCATCTATGGTATGACAGGCGGTCAAATGGCACCTACAACCCTGCCCGGAATGAAATCATCTACCTCACCGTATGGACGTGATGTTGAATCAATGGGAAACCCGCTTAAAATGACAGAACTTGTTGCACAGCTTCCCGGAACGTATTTCGTTACGCGTCAGGCTGTTCATACACCAGCAGCTGTAAGAAGAGCAAAAAAATCTATCAGAAAAGCTTTTGAAAATCAGGTAAACAAAAAACCGGGGGTTTCTTTTGTAGAAATCGTTTCAAATTGCAATTCAGGTTGGAAAATGACCCCAACCGATTCAAACAAATGGATGGAAGATAATATGTTTCCATTTTACCCTCTTGGCGACATCAAAGTTGATGGTCAATTGGTGAAATAAATGTTTAATCCGAAAAAAACAGATACTATGACCGAAGAAATAATCATAGCCGGATTTGGTGGCCAGGGCGTCCTTTCAATGGGAAAAATATTGGCTTACAGCGGCATCATGCAAGATCAGGAAGTTAGCTGGATGCCATCCTATGGCCCAGAAATGAGGGGCGGAACAGCCAATGTAATCGTGATCGTAAGCGATGAGAGAATCAGTTCTCCCGTCCTGACGATATTTGACACTGCCATAATCCTGAATCAACAGTCGATGGATAAATTTGAGAAATCTGTCAGACCTGGCGGGGTTCTCCTCTACGATCCCAATGGAATCACGCGCCACCCTGAACGAAAAGACATCACTATCTATCAGATTGAAGGAGCGCAACTTGCTGCTGATATGGGAAATACTAAAATTTTTAATATGATTGTCCTTGGAGCATTCCTTAAAGTCAAACCAATAGTTTTGCTCGAGAATGTGATCAGGGGTCTCAAGAAATCTCTGCCTGAACGGTATCATAAATTGATTCCGATGAACGAAGACGCATTAACCATGGGAATGAAAAATGTTGTCTGTTCAAATTCCCTGAATTAAATAGGCTTCAACTTTTAATTGACAGATTTACCGCTGTTCAGGATAAAATACTCCAAAAAATAGCCGTTATGCAATGTGTAACGGCTTTTTTGTTTGCTTTGCAGTCATGAATACAGACATCAGAAATTTTCTTGAAAAGCAATACAGTCTATACAACAAGCCAGAATTTATTGTACTTGATCCAATATCGATACCCCATCGGTTTACCAAAAAAGAAGATATTGAAATAGCAGGGTTTCTGGCTGCAACGCTTTCCTGGGGTCAACGGAAAACCATTCTTTCGAAATCGCTTCAGCTGATGGAACTAATGGAAAATCAACCATATGCATTTCTTATTCAATCAGATGAAAAGGAATTTCATCGCTTTGCTGATTTCAAACACCGAACCTTCAACGGAGATGATTGCATAGGAATTTTTCATGCATTAAAAGCTATTTATTTGAACCATGGAGGCCTTGAAAGAATCTTTTCAGAGGGTTTCAACAAGGGTGGAGCATTTTCAGCAATTGAAAATTTGTCGCAGACTTTGTTTTCTTATCCTCATTTAAGAAGGACAGAAAAACATATTGCAAAGCCTTCTAAAGGTTCAGCGGCAAAACGTGTTAATATGTTTTTGCGGTGGATGGTTCGCAAAGACAGTTATGGTGTCGATTTTGGCATCTGGAAAGACATCTCTCCTTCGCAGCTCATCTGTCCGCTGGACCTCCATAGCGGACGAATTGCCAGACAATTGGGAATTTTAAAGAGAACAACCGACGATTGGAAAGCAGCAGTTGAGCTGACAGAAAATCTTAAGCTTTACGACCCCAACGATCCGGTAAAGTATGATTTTGCATTGTTTGGAACAGGTGTTAATGGTATCTCTTTAAAAACTTAAGTTATTCGAATTTCGATAGTTTCAAAATAGAATCCGATAAGGATTTAGACAAAAAGCATAAATTTACAGTCTGAAACCCATATTAACAAACAATATAAATGCCTTTCCCAAAGCATATTACGAAAGCAGTTTTGGTTTTATCGATGGTAAGCCTTTTTGCTGATATTGCAAGCGAAATGCTTTATCCGGTTGTGCCAGTTTATTTGCGTTCTATCGGTTTTTCTGTTTTTCTTATCGGTCTTCTTGAAGGTGTTGCAGAGGCAACAGCCGGCTTGAGTAAAGGATATTTTGGAAACTGGTCGGACAACAAGGGCAAAAGATTGCCATTTGTTAGGTGGGGCTATTTTCTTTCAGCCCTTGCAAAACCAATGATGATTTTATTGAAATTTCCATTGTGGATTTTCTTTGCAAGAACTACAGACCGCATCGGGAAGGGCTTGCGCACGGCACCGCGCGATGCACTGCTTTCTGATGAAGCCAGCATTGCCACAAAAGCTGCGGTATTCAGTTTTCATCGTGGAATGGATTCTTTTGGCGCTGTTATTGGTCCACTTTTAGCGCTTACATTCCTTCATTTTTATCCGGAAAAAATAACAACACTTTTCATCATCGCATTTATTCCGGGAATTCTATCAGTGGGCTTGACCTTTTTAATAAAAGAAAAAGTCAGACTTCAAAAAGCGCCAAAAAAAATGCCTGGACTGTTCACTTTTTTAAAATATTGGAAAATAGCAGGTAAAGATTACAAAAGACTGCTTATTCCTTTGCTGTTTTTTGCATTGTTCAACAGCAGTGATATGCTGCTTTTATTAAAAGTCAAAGAGGCCACCGGGTCTGACCATACTGCAATAATGGTATATATATTTTTTAATTTAATTTACGCCATCTTCTCATATCCTCTTGGATTACTGGCAGATAAGTTGAATATGAAAATCGTTTTTCTTGCAGGGCTACTTTTGTTCTCGCTGACATATTTCGGAATGGCTTATGCATCTTCAACGATTATGTTTTTTATACTTTTTGGTGTTTACGGCCTCTTTATGGCAAGCACTGAAGGAATTTCAAAAGCATGGATCAGCAATATGATTCCAAAAGAAGAAACGGGCACCGGGATTGGACTTTTCGTTTCATTGCAAAGTATTGCATTGATGCTTGCTAGTACTTTTGCCGGCTTGGTCTGGACTATATTTGGAGCAAAAACTGCTTTCCTTATGACATCCTTTGCTAGTCTGACGGTGTTTCTGTTTATGTTTTTTTACGTTTCAATGTCTCCGAAGAAATAGCATTTCTTTCTTGGATATTAATAGAATTCAGCAATCAATACACAAATTCAAAAAAAAGGCCTTGAAAAACAAGACCTTTTTGATGAATAGTAATTTCTAATTTTTCAACTTTTCCAAGGCATTTTCAACGGCATCAAAAACCGGTTTATTGGTGATTTGACTTGCAACGGCCTTCTGCATCCAATGCTGTGGCGTGATACGACCTATTGAATAAATGCGTAAAACTTCAGCCGCAAAATCTTTGTCCTTGATATAGTCCTCCATCTGAAACATGATCAAACGGCCATAAGGATAATTAGACAAATACAAAGGAGATTGAATCATATGGGAATAGATTGCCAGAAGCGGCACATCCTTTTCACCAAAAATATCAGCAAAATATTCATTCCAAACCTCAACCGAGATTTTCAAAACAGCTTGCTTCAATTGGTCAGCCGTTGCATCTGGATTGGCATAAAGCCATTTCCAAACCATCATATCAACCAATGAAACACCCATCATTTCATAGTTATCCCAAAAAATATCCAACACTTCCATCAGTTCTTTTTGTGGGTCGGTCTGGGAAATACCCAATAATTCCAGGTCGCGCTTTTGATACATAAATGCCAAAGCTTCGGTAAATGCTGTATTTGGAATGCCGTTTACAAAATAATTGTCAACATAATGAACACTTATTGTTTGCTCAACATTGTGACCCAATTCGTGAACAGCGATGTTATAGCCTTTGTAATCCATGCCATCCGCAGCAACGCGGGTGCGCAAATGCGAAGGCATACTTTTCATGGATGCACGCCAGGCATGACCTGAGCCACGGGCAGCATCAACTTCAATTTTTGAGGCCAGAAAATCAGCCATTTTATCATCAAAACCCAGACTTTTCTGAATTCTTGAAAGGTCATTTTGCATTGCCATTGCATCTGGATAACGTTTCTTTGTGATTTTATCAAGCGCATCTTCTGAAATACCTCCCCTGCCAACGAATCCGTTGTACCACAAATCGAACGGACGCAAATCACGGCCAAGTCTTTCACTGATAAATTTACCAACTTCACGCAACAAAGGCGAAGAGGCATACTCCCTGAAAAGCGCTTCTACCTCAGGCTGTGGTATTTCCATGCCATTATTGAAGTGGCGGCTGATATAGTTTTCGTTGTTGGGATAATAAGCATCAATCTGCTTAATTGCTTTGAAAAGATTCAGCAAGTGTTTGTATCGTTCAGTTGACTCCATCTGAAAATCTACATTTTCACCATTCCTCGTTACAGTATTGGCATAAGGATTCCATTGCAAATCAGGGTTATTGATGACCTCTTTTGGAATATCCTGATTAATAATCCGGAGCATAACCTTGTAAAGCATTTCTTGCTTTTCAAGTCCATCTGTTCTGTCATAGTTTGACTTTATTTCATCGCGGATATTCCAGTGTGAAAGCAGTTTCATGCCTTCAGGAAACAATGTATTTCCTTCATTATTAATTAGTTTACCAGCAAATATGTTGTACTCAGAAATATAAAGTCTTGCATTGCTATAAACTTTATTATACTCCTGAAGGACATTTGCAGGCACACGTGCTGTGTATAAATCTCCCAGACGCGCATAGCCCCATTCAAGATTTGACCATTCTGCACCCAAAGCATTCTTTTCTTCGAGTGAATATTTGGGGAAATTCAGCGCAACAACAAAAGCAATTTTATTGTTAAAAAAATCGTCCTGAAGATGTGCTGAAGGGCTATAAGCACCAAACATCTGATCAATTGGCAACAAAGGACCTCTGTCTTCGTGAACCGGACGGTTTAACTCCAAAGTAATACGATTCATGTAGCCAAAAAGACTTTCATAATTATTTGCCAGACGGCGGAAAACTTTTTCCAGGGCTACCTCATCTGCAATAAAATTTTTCAGGCAGAAAGCTTCAAAATCTGCTTCACTGCCATCGGTCGCCCGCCATAGATTTGCAACTGCTCTGATACCACGCTCGATACGAAATGACTGACTTTCAGTATTTTCACTTTTAAGCGAATCTATAAGTTTCTGAATACTAGTTTCAGATATTGGATTCTGTGGTGCTGTTTGCTCTTTGACCTGACTGCATGAAGTTATTATGGCAATCATAAGCCCGAAAATCAAAAGTTTTTTCATGATTTTTGTATGTTAAAATTTTAACAGCAAATATAACAATAAATCGGAAACGGAATTAAAAAGCTGAAATCTAAGTTGTTGAAAATTGAAAAACTTGTTTAGTTCAAGCCATTTCTTGTTTCGAAACAAAAAGGAATCAGAGGTTGGATTGAATTCACTTAAAAATCGGATATTTGCTGTCAAAGTGAATACCTATGATCCAAAGAAGACTTCTGTTGTTACTCTTGTTGTTTTTGATGCCACTTACAATTGTTCCTCAGCACAAAGACATTGATATTTTAAAAGAAATCAATCTTAATCGTAACAGACAACTAGATCCTCTATTTATTGCAATCACCCATTCAACAGGACCACTAACTTTCGGGTTACCACTTGTGCTTCTTGGAATTGCTTTGGTTAGAAAAAATAAAAAGTTACGATTTCAAGCTTATTACATTTTCGGATCTGTTTTAACAGCGGTAGTAATAACGAATATTCTGAAATATACAATCAATCGGCCACGTCCTTTCGTTACCTATTCATTTATCGAAAAAGTCACTTCCGGTGGCAGTCCGTCGTTTCCATCAGGTCACACCTCAGATGCCTTTGTGCTTGCCATGGCGCTTAGCCTTGCTTTTCCACGGTCATGGGTAATTATTCCATCATTTCTGTGGGCAATTTTGATGGGCTACACACGCATGGGGTTAGGCGTGCATTATCCCGCCGATGTTTTAGTTGGTGCACTGATCGGTATTGCCTCAGCACTTTTGATATATTTTTTCACAAGAAATAAATTTTATCATCATGCTGGTTAAAGAATTAAATTTCATTTCATGATATCAACAATTTAACTATCATAATATCAATATTTTAACGTCATTTCAAAGATAAATATCATGCTACCCGATCCACAGTTGTTGCTTCAGATTGTTGAAATGGAAATGCCCTTTGGCAAATACAAAGGCACGCTTCTTAGCAACTTACCGGTTTCATATCTTGAATGGTTTCAGCGAAAAGGCTTTCCGCAGGGAAAATTGGGCATGCTTTTAGAAACGATTTACGTAATCAAATCGAATGGTCTGGAATATTTATTGGAGCCACTTAAGAAAAACCGACGCTCATGAAAACTGCATCGATCGCGCGAATAAAACAAGAATTAAATAACCTTTCACAAAAACAGCTGATCGATTTGTGCATAAGACTGATCAAGTATAAAAAAGAAAATAAAGAACTGACCGGATATCTGCTTTTTGACGCCATTGATGAAGACGAATTTATTGATGGAGTCAAGGCTGAGATTGAGATTCAATTTGCTGAAATCAATCAAAATAAAATGTACTTTGCGCGAAAAAGTCTGAGAAAAATACTAAGAATCACAAATAAATACATCAAATATTCAGGCCAGAAAACGACAGAAATTGAGTTATTGCTTTTCTTTTGTACAAAACTCAAAAACTCAGGCATAGCTTATAAATCAGTCGATTCACTTAACAATCTCTATTTGAATCAATTGAAAAAGATCAAAAAAACCATATCACTGTTGCATGAGGATTTGCAATATGATTATCAGTTAGAAATCGATAAACTGAAGGTTTGAGGTTTTTACTTTCGATTTTCTAAAAAATTTACTTTGTCGATTTTCCAGCTTTCAAAATATTTTCTGCCATTCCATCAAAAACAAAGAAATGAAATGGAAGCACACTGTACCAATAAAGTCTGCCAGCCAATCCTTTAGGTCGAAAAGTTGCGTTTTGCTGTAAATAATTCTTACCATTCTTTTCGATTATACTAAACTCGAGCCATGCCTCTCCCGGAAGCTTCATTTCTGCATACAAAAGCAAGCGTTTGTTGCTTTTGTCAGCTGCAAGAACGCGCCAAAAATCGAGGGTATCGCCTGTATTTATTGTATGTGGATTCGTCCTTCCCCTGCGCAAACCAACGCCACCCAGAACTTTGTCGAGAAAGCCGCGCATCTTCCAAAGCCAATTTCCGTAATACCAGCCGCGATCACCACCAATTGACCAAATATTTTCCAGCACTTCGTCTGCATTGCCTTCAATTTCCTTCAACCTTTTATCAGTAAAACAACCATAGGAAGGAACTTTTATATGCTCCAAAAGGGTATTGTCGGCGTAACTTGAAACAAGTGCATCTTTCCAGCTGGAAACTACATTGTTCTGTTCAATTTTCTGAAAGGCGAGCTTTACAGCATCCTTATAGGAAATGGGTGTGATTCCAAGTAATTTTTCAAGCTCATTATTTTTGCTCACAACCTCAATTTTCATGCTGTTCACAAGATTTGTTGCCAGACTGTAGGAGGTGGAAGTCACAAAATAGAGCCAATACGACGAAAGCTTTGGTGTCATTACAGGCACTGTATAAATATATCTTTTCAATCCGCGGATTTCAGCAAACTGAAGCAACATTTCTTTGTAGGATAAAATATCAGGACCACCAATATCGAATGCCTTTCTGAAAGTTTCACTTTTATCAAGCACACCCGTCAGATATTGAAGCACATTTCTTATTGCCACCGGCTGATGGCGTGTGTTAAGCCATTTTGGCGTAACCATAACAGGCAGTTTTTCAACCAGATCGCGAATAATTTCGAAAGAGGCACTGCCCGATCCAACGATTATTCCAGCCCGGATGGCTGTTAAAGGAACAGAACTTTGATTCAGAATATCTTCGACTTTTTTCCGCGAGGCCAGATGCTTTGAGAGCTTATCCTCATTGGCCATGCCTGTAAGGTAAATGATTTGTCTGGCTTTGGTTTTTTCAATCAGCTTCACAAAGTTGTGCGCCGAAATATCCTCCATTTTTTGAAAATCAACCGATTTGTCGCTCATTGAATGAATGAGGTAGTAGGCCGCTTCAACATCACCTATCGCTTTTGAATCCGGATTATCTTTCAGAAAATCCACCTCAAAAAGTGAAACATCCGGATGCTTCCAAATGCCTTCTTTTGGCACCCGTTGCATATCGCGGACACAACATACTACCTGATGTCCTTGTTGAATGAGTTCAGGCAGCAATCTTTTTCCGATATATCCGGTTGCACCTGTGAGCAATATTTTCATAATTGTCTATAATTAAGATCGTGGAGAATATTTAAAGCTGACTTCATACCTGAAGACAAATAACGAAAATCGAGGCTTCATGTTCACCAGGACTTTTTAAAACAAAAAATCTCAGGTTTTAGGAAAGCCCAATAAAAGTCATAGCTGAAATATTACCAGGATTTAGATGCCTTCAGCTTTTTTTTCTGCTTCCAAAATTAGTTGTGCTGCTCTGTTTCGGGCCTCATCAACAAGGGCATTGGCTTTTTTATCAGCTTCATTTTCAAGGTCAGAGGCACTTTTATCGGCTTGTTGATTCAACTGTTTAGCTGTTTCCATTGCAAGTCGCTCGGCAATAATGCCATTGGCTTTTCCTTCGGCTATTATTTTCTCTGCCTGCAACTTTGTTTCAGCCCGAATTTTGGCAGCAGCCTTAGCCGCTTCAGCGCGAATATTTGCAGCCGTCGTTTCAGCCTGTTGAATCAGTTTATCTCCCTGTTCGCGGGCTTGTTGAATCAATTTATCTGCTTCGTCTCTGACTTTCTCCTTTAATTGTTCCTTTTGCTTATCCAGTTCCTGCTGGGCCGTACTCATCAAATCTGATGTCAGATTCTTTGCAAAATCCTTGTAATCCAAAGAAACATTCGGATCATTTGCAGGGCCGGTAATTTTGGCTTTCACCTGAACTGACGTACCAGGACTAAGATTGATTCCTTTGTCGCCGGCGAGCCTGGCAAGACTTGCAATGCCATCAGCTACTGAAGAACCAAGTTGTGAAAACGGAACCTGGAAAACCATATCATAATCCAGTTGCTGATCAAAGCCAATGCTTCCACCCAGAGTAACATCAGAGCCTGCATATTTTATGGTAAATGGCTTTTGAAAGACTCTTCCATTAATAAACTCAAAAGAGAAGTTGATGCCATCAGTAATCATCCTGCGGTAATCTTCATTGCCAAGCAAATCAGCTAACTTATTCATCACATTTACTGATTCAATTGTTATTTGCGTTGACTGCAAATCCCCTCCACCCTGTAATGATTCAAAAACCGGATTCAACTGGCCATCAAGTTTGCCTCTTAGATTAAAAGAAGATGAAAAACTACCTTTTGTTTTTTCTGCTACAGGCGCTGCTGCCTGAAACAATGCAATGGTTTGATATGCCATTGGGATGTCAAAACTTGTTATTGCGAAATCCATATTGACCCTTGGAGCATCTTTATCAGTGGCATCAAACAGACCTTTTACGCTCATGCTGCCTCCAAGTAAGTCGGCTTTCAGGGGGTCGAAGCGAATTTGCTTGTTGGAATAATGTATTCCCGCATCCACTTTATTAAATTCATAATTATCGTACAAAACCTGATCTGCCTTAGCTGTTAAAAAAAACTCTAGCCTCTCGGGCAGGTCTAGCGAAACTGCAGATGTATCCTGCGTCGTGTCTTCTGTTTCAGCGGAGGCAAAATGCTTCATCAGTTCATTGGCGTCAATCAAATTTGAAACAAGGTCCAATTTCCCTTTGAGGGTTCCTTCGCTGAGGAAATAACCCAGATAATTTTCAAGATTTCCGTTCGCTGAAAAGTCGCTTTTTCCAAATTGAAGTCCATCAAGGTTCATTGTGGCATATTCTGGACTAAACTTCAGGAACAATCCTTTTATTGAAACAGTCTTTTCTAAACCTTCAAAAGGAAGTTCAACACCCTTAACATCCATGTTTCCATTGGCTTCGATGCTCTGATAACGCTGGTTTTCTATGTCAGAAAGAAGTGTTTTTAAAAAGAAGTTAAAAGTCAATATCCCTTTCATTGACTGAAAGTTTTCTGCTGGAATCAAGGAAGAAACATCCGCAAGATTTAACACGCCATTGAAACTCGATTCGATGTCGGGATCACTAACGGGTGTTTTTAACTTTAGTTTTGCTTCAAAAGGATTTGCTCCAATCCTGAAATCAAAGCTTTCGACCAGCAAAAATGTATCATCAAAGTCACCACTTTCGTTTTTTACAGAGGCATTTACACTTATATTTTCAAGTTTTTGAGGCATATCAGGATAAAAAAACATTGCCTTGTCAACATTCAGATTCATTCCAAAACCAGGAAAACTCTTTTCGCTGTAGCTGCCTTTCATGAAACCATCTAACGCAAAATGGCCTTCAGCCTGAACCTTTGAAAAATCAGTCATGTAAATTGCTGGTATCAACGACAAAATCTGTTTGAAATTCCCATCTGGCGCCTTGAAAGCAAAATCCATTGCAATATCATCTTCATTGAGCGCAAAACTCCCATCAAAGTCAAGGTTTAAATCATTTAGCATTAACTTATCCGATTTAACCACATAAATACTTTCTGCAAGATTGGCTTCGACAACGGCATTGAAAACACCAGAAACCTCATTAAGCAAAGTCATGTCTTCATAAACCATTGAAAGAGAACCAATCGTAAGTTTGGTCATGATATCTGTTTGATCCATTGAAAGATCACCCTTCATGCTTCCGTTTAATTCTTTCATCAAAAGTCTGAAATCAAGTTCTCTGTCTTCATAAATAAAATCGCCTTCAATGATATTCAATGCCTGAAGAGAAAGCGAAAATGAGGCTTCATCAGTTTCAGGTAAATCTTTGTCTTCTTGCTCACTTTCTTTTGCAATATCCCAGTTTACAGTCCCGTCTTCAAGAACCAAAAGGTTTAAGTATGGTTTTCTCAGCACTATCTTTTTTACCACAAAAGGCTCCTCCTTAAACAAACTCATCAAATCGATTGTAACCTGAAAACGCTCCATCGTTACAAGACTGATATTTTCGAATGGTTCGTTTCCAATAATTTCAAGTCTGTTCAACGAAAGAGTCAGATCAGGGAAACTTCTGAAAAAACTAAGGCTGGTATTCTGAAACCTGACCTCCGCATTTACGTTCTTGTTAATTTCTTCCTTTACAATTTTTACAATTTTCCCTTTAAAAACGAAGGGAAGTGTAAGCATAACTGCAATTAATATCAGGAGTATTAAGCCTGCAATTTTGATAAATTTTTTCATCAGTATAAATTTTATATTTGAAATATCTCAAAGTTGATACATCTTATTGCGCAAAAAATGATCCATTGCAACCATAGCTGCCATTGCTTCAACGATAACAACAGCGCGTGGTACAACACAAACATCATGTCGGCCTTTACCTTTCATAACCACATGATTTCCATCTTTGTCAATGGTTTCCTGATCTTTCATTACTGTCGCAACCGGTTTGAATGCAACCCTTAAAAAGACTTCTTCGCCATTTGTAATGCCTCCCTGAATGCCTCCCGAGTGATTTGTCAATGTCCTGATGTTGCCATCTTCCATCACAAATTTGTCATTTTGCTCAGACCCTTTTAGTTTGACGCCTTCAAAACCACTTCCGTAATCAAAGCCTTTTACAGCATTAATACTCAACATAGCCTTGGCAAGATCTGCATGAAATTTATCAAAAACTGGCGCCCCCAATCCAACCGGAAGTCCATTGATATGGCAGCTAACCACACCACCAAGGGTATCACCTTCCAGCTTCACTGCTTCGATTAGCGACTGCATTTTTGTTGAAATTTCTTTGTCGGGGCATCGAACAAGTGACTGTTCAACTTCTTCATATAAAGGTAGTTGCTTTAGTGGAAGCATAGAAATTCCACCAATTTCACTTACATAACCAATGATATCAATGGCATGATTTGTCAAAAAAAGCTTTGCAATGGCACCCGCCACCACCCTCGCAATGGTTTCTCGGGCAGAAGATCGACCTCCACCTTTGTGATCACGTATGCCGTATTTTGTCTGATATGTGTAGTCAGCATGAGAAGGCCGGTACGCCTCCTGAATATGATCATAATCACCCGAGCGCTGATCGCTGTTCCAGATGATAAATGCAATGGGCGTACCAGTAGATTTTCCGTCGAGGATACCTGAAAGAAACTCTATCTGATCAGATTCCTGTCGTGGTGAAGCCAAATGTGACTGTCCGGGACGCCGGCGGTTCAACTCTGCCTGAATGAAATTCAAATCAATAAAAAGACCGGGCGGACATCCATCAATAATTCCTCCTATGCCCCTTCCGTGTGATTCACCAAATGAAGTAAGTCTAAAAACTTCACCAAAAGTATTTGCTGCCATATTGAAAAAAAAATAAAAAAATATTGTTATGCTTCAAAATTATCATCTACAAATTAAGCATCAAAGCCAGAACGCTTTATGTCGATCTGTAACTGGAAAGCTGATTTGTAATTCGCTTTGTAAATGACTGACTATGTATAAATAGCGTTTCCTTTTCATTAAATGAAAAGAAATATCTCTGAAAAAAATCATCTCCACTTGCTTTTTTGAAAAAAATTTGAATGAAATGTAATTATTTTTAGTCATCATTGTAATTAAGCGTAAAGATAACTGTATTTTTGCTGGTTAGCAACTGCAAGTCGTAAAATGAAAATTATTGTTTCCCTTTTTATTTTTTTCTGTCTTAGCATAACAACTCATGCACAGCGCATTACGAAATATGAAAGACAGTTGATCAACTCAGGTAAGGCCGAAGATAAAATGCGTGTCACACTTACAACCAACAGTGATGACTATGATATTTTGCGCCGTCAGTCTTTGGCAATTCGAAAAACTCAAAAAAAAATCTGGACAACTCTTTCGAAAAGAATGCTGGTTACCGTTCAACATCCCGACCATAAAGGCGTTGGAATCGCAGCTCCACAAGTTGGCATCAACCGCAGATTAATTCTGGTTCAGCGTTTCGACAAAGAAGGTAATCCTTTTGAAACCCTTATCAATCCTGAGATAATGGCTTTTTCCGATTCGTTGCATGCAAGAATTGAAGGATGTCTTTCTATCCCCATCCTCAGAGACACAGTAACCCGACCCTGGATGATCGAAATTAAATATCAGGATATTCAGGGAACAGTCATACAGGAAAAATTGGAAGGTTTTACTGCCAGAATTTTTCAGCACGAAATTGATCACCTCAACGGAGTGCTTTTTACCGACAGGTTATATAAAAAGTGATTTCAAACAATCTATTTAAACCAATTAAAAAGGAAATATATGTACCAGAAAGCAAAACAATCAAACATTTTGGTTTTACTATTAATAATTCTGAATATCAGTTTTTCTGTCCAATGCACAAAAGAAACAGGCGAGCCCTTTTTAGTAAAAGAAATATCACCAGCGTTTAAAGACTATGTCGCTTTTGATTCAAGCAGTTATTGGGTTTATAAAAAGGAAAATGCTTCTGGTGTTTTTGATACAGTAAAAATTTATCAGGTCTGGAATGATCGTCGTTTTCACTCTGACATTACAACCACCGGGTACTATTATGATGCAATTGAGATGTTTTACAAAAGTTCACTTACAGGTTTAACGAAAGGCGAGATTGCAGTCGGTGCTCCCTATCAAAACTCAACAATGAACGAGCTCTACAGGGTGTATTTTAATAATGGAAGGTATTACAGAATTTTAATACCTAAATATCCTTTTGGTGAAACACAGCTGCTTGGTGTAAATGAAGGTAATTTCACCAATGTTGCACTTTTAAATAGTTTAATGATCAACGGAAGAGTGTATTCAGATGTTTATCACACTCATATTGTTGACTATAAGGAAGCTCCTGACACGACATTCATGAACTATTATGTTGCGAAAAATTATGGTTTGGTTAAATACTCTAAATTACAGCCCGGCAAAAATATTGATGAAACCTGGGTTTTACAGGATTCTAAACTAAAACCTATCGAATAGTTTTTCTATTTTCGGCGATCCAGTCTGTTTAAACCTTCTATCGCAAGTTGATAATTTGTAGACCGTTGCAAAACCTGTTCATAAAGATCTCTGGCTGTAACGTATTTTCCAAGCTCTTCCAAAGCACGTCCTTTGTTGTATAAGGCGTCAATATAATCAGGATCCTTTACCAATGCCTCATCAAAATATTCGATTGATTTTGTGTAATTTTCAAGATAAACAAGATACACGTAGCCAATATTAAATAAAACAAACTTATTGGAAGGCGCTTTTTGCAATAAAGTGTCATAATGCAAAAGTGCATCCTCAACACGATTGTTATCCTGAAGATAAAGCGCAAGTTGATAGCGGGCCTGCATGGTTTCAGGAAATGTAAGAATCAATTTTTGCAAATATTGTTCAGCAAGTTCATTGCGCTGATTGGATAAAATAATCCCGATTTGCATCATGGGTTCATAGAAATTCTCTTTTTGATCCAAAGCAAGCATCAGGTTTTTCAAAGCCGAAATCGTGTCATTTCGATTAAGGAAAATCATCCCTCTCACATAAAAAGCATCCGGATTATAATTGCTCAATGCAAGCGACTTATCTGTGTATGCCAATGCCACATTTAGGTTGTCCATCATCAGATTCAGTTCAGCCAGCTTCACAAAAGGTTTTGGATTGTTGGGTTCAATCTCAGCTGCTTTTAACAAAGCTGCATTACAATTATCCAATCGGCCCATTGCAAAATAGACTTCTGCAAGTGTTAGAAATATTTCTGCATTACGGCTATCTAAATCAAGCGCTCTATTTAAATCGAACAAAGCTTTGTCAATCTGTTGCTTCTCCAGATAATAAAGCGCCCTCTCATTAAGCAACAGAACATTAGTGCTATCAGCCTGAATCCGTTGATTCAACTGAGTTAAAGCATCTGTCTGATCAATCAATGAAGCTTCAGGTTTTTTGCTACCTGAACAGGCTGTAAAAAACAGTAGAATCGTTAACACGAAATAAAATGAAAACCTTTTCATACTTCTTAACAAAATTAAAAGATAAAACCGCCCAATCTTTCTGATTCAGCGGTTTTTTCGATAAATAGCTATTTATTAAGCCTTTGTAAGGGCTTCTCTTACTTTTCCTTCCAACTCTTCCGAAAGTTCAGGATTCTCAAGAATTAGATTTTTAACTGCATCTCTGCCTTGTCCAAGTCTGGTTTCGCCATAACTAAACCATGAACCGCTTTTCTTGATGATATTGTACTCCACACCAAGGTCGATTATTTCACCAACCTTTGAAATACCTTCACCATAAACGATATCAAACTCGGCTTTCTTGAATGGTGGTGCAACTTTGTTTTTTACAACTTTTACTTTGGCACGATTTCCGGTTATGTTATCACCATCTTTCAGCTGACTCACTTTACGGATATCCAAACGAACAGAACTGTAAAACTTTAATGCATTTCCACCTGTTGTAGTTTCAGGATTACCAAACATAACTCCGATTTTGTCACGAAGCTGGTTTATAAAAATACATACAGCTCCAGTTTTGCTGATTGTAGCGGTGAGTTTTCTCAACGCCTGTGACATTAGTCTTGCCTGCAGTCCCATCTTGGAATCGCCCATCTCACCTTCAATTTCACTTTTAGGTGTAAGTGCAGCTACAGAGTCGATTACGATCACATCAATAGCGCCTGAGCGTATGAGATTTTCAGTAATTTCCAATGCTTGCTCACCATAATCGGGTTGAGAAATGAGAAGATTTTGGATGTCAACACCTAATTTGGCAGCATAGAACCTGTCGAAAGCATGCTCAGCATCTATAAAAGCTGCAATGCCTCCACGCTTTTGAGCTTCCGCAATAACATGCAAAGCCAGAGTGGTCTTTCCAGAACTTTCGGGACCATATATTTCTGTTACACGGCCTTTTGGTAGTCCGCCTACACCGAGGGCATAATCCAGACCTATAGAACCGGTCGGGATGGATTCAATTTTGTCTACAGGATCGTCACCAAGTTTCATGACGCTGCCTTTCCCGTAAGCTTTTTCTATGCTTCCCAGGGTTGATTCGAGTGCCTTAAGTTTTTCAAGGCGTAACTTGTCAAGGTTTTCTTTTGCTTTTTCTGATGTCATACAATTTAGGTATAAATTTTTAAAATTTGGTTGGAATGATCGTCTGTCTTTACTTTTTGAATCACTTCATCAATAACACCTTCTTCATTGATAATGAATGTTGTGCGAAGCAGTCCTTCATATTCTTTGCCATACATCGACTTTTTGCCCCATGCACCAAAAGCCTTGATTATGGTAAGTTCCGGGTCAGGAATAAGTGAAAATGGCAGACTGAATTTTTCTGCAAATTTTGCATGAGACTTATCGTTATCCGGACTGATTCCAATAACAACAAAACCTTTTTCTAAAAGCAAGCTGTGATTGTCACGCAGATTGCAGGCTTCTTTGGTACAACCAGGTGTATCATCTTTCGGATAAAAATAAACAACAACTTTTTTTCCCTTTAAAGCACTAAGAATTACTTGCTTTCCGTTTTGGTCCTGTGATGAAAAATCAGGAGCTATATCGCCTTTTTTTAACATGATTAAGATTGTTTTGAGGTTTAACAAAAATAGAACTAAATCCGGCAGGTTTAACAATCCAAATAATTATTTTGTTTGCTGCACTTCCGATTTAGGATTCAAACTTTCTTCCTTAGCACTCTCTTTTAAGTACCAGCGGCAAAAATCTCTGATTCCGCATTCGCTGCACAAAGGTTTCCTGGCTTTACAAACATAGCGCCCATGAAGGATTAGCCAATGGTGCGCTTTTGGAATTATCGCTTCGGGAAGGTATTTAACCAATTGGCGCTCCGAATCCAATGGATTCTTTGCTTTTGTTGTTAGCCCGATTCGCTCTGCAACGCGAAAAACATGCGTATCTACTGCCATTGTGGGCTTATCATACACAACAGAAGCAATCACATTGGCTGTTTTGCGACCCACTCCGGGAAGTCGTTGCAAGTCTTCAATATTGTCTGGCACAATCTCATTAAATTCAGAGACGAGTTTTTTAGCCATCCCAAGAAGACTTTTTGTTTTGTTGTTTGGATATGAACAACTTTTTATCAAAGAGAAAACTTCATCTTCGGTTGCGATTGACAAAGATGCTGCAGTGGGAAATTTTTCAAAAAATGGAGGAGTGATAATATTAACACGCTTATCAGTGCATTGGGCAGACAAAATAACTGCAACCAGCAACTGATAAGGACTATCAAATTTCAATTCAGTTTCAGCCACCGGCATATGTTCGGCAAAATGGCTGATGAATTTCTCAAACCTGACTTTTCTGATCAATTTTGTAGAGTTAAAAGCAAACAATAAACCACGTTGGAAAACGTGGTTTGTAAAAAAACTTTAATCTGAAAGATCAATTCAACAAAATATCAACCATTCCTGCATTGCGTGTTTTCACTAATTCAAGTGAGCAAGCATAGTTGATAAGCATTTGAATTGAGGATTTCGACGCCCTCGACCGGGGCATTTCCTTTCTTAAAACTTTTCCAATGCGGTTTGATAACTCATCAAGTCCGGAATCGTTTTGAAAGAAATAATTGTCAAGTGTATAGTTTCTATTCATAAGCAAATAAATTGGATTTAACTGCTAGATAACGCAGATTAAATCCAACTTATTACACTTTACGAATTTTTTTTAATATGTAAGAGAAACATTTTTTTCTTTCACCATTTTACGCATGTTTATCAAAGCGTAGCGCATGCGTCCAAGGGCAGTATTAATGCTTACATTGGTCATTTCTGCAATATCTTTGAAACTCATTTCAGCGTAAAGTCTTAGATAAAGAACCTCCTTTTGCTCTTCAGGAAGATAATCGATCATTTTTCGCAAGTCATCATGGATTTGCTCTGTAATAATTTTTTCTTCGATCGAACTGTCAGTAAATCCTAACTTATCTACCAGCTGATAGTCATCGCTTCCACTTTCGGCTATTGGCAATCTTTTTGATTTCCTGAAATGGTCGATGATCAGGTTGTGAGCGATGCGCATCACCCATTGAATGAATTTTCCTTCTTCATTGTAGGCACCACTTCTTAATGTGCGGATAACTTTTATAAAAGCATCCTGAAAAATGTCGTCCGCCAATTGTCTGTCTTTTACAAGCATGACAATATACGCGAAAACACGTGACTGGTGGCGATTGATAAGAATTTCAAAACTGGATTGATTACCATTCAGATAACTTTCAACCAGCTCCTTGTCGCTAATTTCTATAGCACTCATTGAGCCTCCCTTTTTTTATTTTGGTTAAGATTAAAGGGTATAAGTTATCTCGATAATGGTTCTCCTTTTAGGTTTTTAGTGTGAAACAAATGTATGAACACAATTTTATTAGGTGCAAAATTAATCACATTTTTAAAAAAAGCAAATATTATTGATAATTTCGCGAAATATTTTTCTTACCAAAGCAATAATGGACACAATCTCCACAAAAAATACCATCACAATTACCAATGCCAGGGTTAATAACTTAAAAAATGTAAGTGTTTCTTTGCCACGCAATAAGTTGATTGTTATAACCGGCCTTTCGGGTTCCGGAAAATCTTCCCTGGCTTTTGACACCTTATATGCAGAAGGTCAGCGCCGTTATGTCGAAAGTCTGAGTTCGTATGCAAGACAGTTTCTTGGAAGAATGAATAAACCTGAAGTTGATTCCATCACAGGTTTGTCTCCGGCCATCGCCATCGAGCAGAAGGTTCATTCACGAAATCCACGTTCAACTGTTGGTACCTCGACAGAAATCTATGAATACCTTAAACTTCTGTTTGCCAGAATAGGAAAAACCCATTCCCCGGTATCCGAAAATATTGTCAAACGACATCAGGTAAAAGATGTGGTAGATTACATTCTAAAGTTACCCACAGATTCAACAGTGCTTATTCTGGCACCATTATCCCAAATGAACGGAAGATCAGCAAGCGAGCAGCTTTCGGTTCTGATGCAACAGGGTTTCGTCAGGGTATTTCATAAAGAAATCATTTATCGCATAGATGAATACCTTGAAAAAGGTATAAAAGGAAAAATTGAAGATTATCAGATTGTTGTCGACAGACTTCGAATTCAAAATCTGAATGAAGAATTTTCTAACAGAGCTGCTGATTCCGTGCAAACAGCTTTCTATGAAGGAAAAGGCTATTGTGTGGTTCATTCAGAAACAAACGGAAAAATAAAAAAGGAAAGGTTCTCTGACAGATTTGAGGCGGACGGAATTACTTTCGAAGAACCCTCAGTAAATATGTTCACCTTTAACAATCCTTTTGGAGCTTGTAAAACATGCGAAGGTTTTGGTTCTGTTATAGGTATAGACGAAGATCTTGTTGTGCCTAACAAAGCTCTTTCTATCTACGATGGTGCTATTGCCTGCTGGAAAGGTGAAAAAATGGGCGAATGGAAAGAACTGTTTTTGCGTAACGCTCATAAATTTGACTTTCCGATTCATAAGCCTTACTACTCTTTGACTAAAGAGCAGAAAAAATTGCTTTGGACAGGCAATAACTGGTTTGAAGGAATTGACCTTTTCTTTAAGCAGCTGGAAGAACAAAGCTATAAAATTCAATACAGGGTAATGCTTTCGCGTTATCGCGGAAAAACTGTCTGTCCCGATTGCGAAGGAACAAGACTTAGGAAAGATGCCAATTACGTAAAAGTGGCAAACAAAAATATTTCAGAAATCGTGTTGATGCCTTTGGAGGAAGCTTACGATTTTTTTAAAAACATCGAACTTAATGAAGCAGACAAGCAAGTAGCCAAAAGACTGCTGACCGAAATTACCAACAGAATTTCATTTCTGCTTGATGTCGGTCTGAGGTATCTGACTCTAAACCGTTTATCAAACAGCCTTTCTGGTGGAGAATCGCAAAGAATCAATCTGGCAACCTCATTAGGCAGTAGTCTGGTAGGCTCTGCGTATATTCTTGACGAACCCAGCATTGGACTTCATACCAGAGATACTGAGCGACTTATAAAGGTTTTAAAACGACTACGGGATATCGGAAACACTGTTGTTATTGTTGAACATGATGAAGACATTATTAAGGCGGCAGATCAAGTGATTGATATTGGACCACTGGCCGGCAGACTGGGTGGAGAATTGATTTTTCAGGGAACTTATGAAGAAATCATGAAAGACCCCAACTCACTTACGGGAAAGTATCTCAATGGAAAAATGTCGATTCCAGTGCCTTCACACCGCAGGAAATGGACTGATTACATTGAAATAATCGGTGCTTCAGAAAACAATCTGAAAAATCTTAACGTAAAAATACCTTTGGGTATCATGACGACAGTAACCGGTGTAAGCGGCTCAGGCAAATCATCGCTCATCAGGGGAATTCTATATCCGGCCCTCAGAAAGCATACAGGAGGACATGCCGATAAAACAGGCAGTTTTGGTGAACTAAAGGGTGATTTGAACCGTATCCAGTCGGTCGAAATGATTGATCAGAACCCAATCGGACGTTCATCACGTTCAAATCCGGTTACTTACGTGAAAGCTTTTGATGAAATCAGGCAATTGTTTGCTGATCTTAAACTTTCGAAAACCCGTGGCTATAAACCAGGATATTTTTCTTTCAATGTACCCGGCGGCAGATGTGATGCATGCGAAGGTGAAGGTACTGTTAAGATAGAAATGCAGTTTATGGCTGACGTCTACCTTAAATGCGATGTTTGCCAGGGAAAACGCTTTAAGGAAGAGGTACTGGATGCCAAATTTATGAATCAAAACGTATCAGATATACTTGATATGACTATAGATGAAGCCATTGAGTTTTTTCAGGCCCATCAGAAAGCCAGCTCCTTATGCAATAAAATTCTTAGCAAACTATTGCCTCTTCAGGAGGTCGGGCTTGGATACCTGAAAATGGGGCAGTCATCAAATACTTTGAGTGGCGGAGAAGCACAACGCATAAAACTTGCTTTTTTTCTTACAAAAGGCCAGTCAGAAAAACCAACTTTGTTCATTTTTGATGAACCCACAACAGGGCTGCATTTTCATGATATCAATAAATTGATGGATGCTTTCAATGCCTTGATTGAAAATGGACACACTTTGGTGATTATCGAACACAATCCGGAAGTGATTAAAAGTGCCGACTGGGTGATTGATCTGGGCCCTGATGGAGGCGACAAAGGTGGCACAATCGTTTTTGAAGGAAGTCCGGAAGCGCTGTCTAAGAGTACTTTATCATTTACTGCCGCTGCAATAAAAGACAAGTTATAAGTATTCCAGTACTTTTATCTATTTTTGCCAGCAATTCAAAAACACAGATAATTGAACAGCGTTAATTATATTTTCCATCAATCTATGTTTTTACAAACGTTAAAATTCATCATCTAAATTTTTAAAAATGAAGAAAATTATTCCTTTTCTGGTTTTATCAATGATAGTTTTTGGCTGTACAAACCAACAATCTCATAATCATGATCACGACCATAATCATGACCACGATCACGGTACTGAAAATGTTAAAACTTCTATACAATATGAACAAGAAGTTCATTTGTCCAATTTAAAACAACTCACTTTTGGAGGCGATAACGCTGAAGCTTATTTCAGTTTCAACGATGAGATGATTGTTTTCCAGTCGAATAATCCTGCATGGAATCTGGATTGCGATCAGATTTTTTATACCAGACTTGATGAGGCCAAAATGGATAAAGAGATTCCACAGCTAATCAGCACAGGTCTTGGCCGCACAACCTGTTCGTATTTTATGCCGGGTGACACCACAATACTATTTGCCTCAACACACATGGGCAGTGGAAGTTGTCCGCATGTTCCGGCTCCAAGAGAGGATGGAAAATATGTTTGGCCAATTTATGACGACTACAACATTTTTGTTGCTGACCTCAAAGGTAAAATCATCGATACACTTACCAACCGCGCAGGTTATGACGCTGAAGCAACAGTATCACCAAAAGGCGATAAAATTGTTTTCACCTCAGATCGAACAGGTGATCTTGAACTTTTTGTGATGGATATTGATGGCAGCAATGTGAAACAAGTTACCAGCGGACTAGGTTATGATGGTGGCGCTTTCTTTTCGCCGGATGGGTCGAAATTGGTTTTCAGGGCATCAAGACCAATTAGTCCGGAAGATCAGAAAAACTACAAAGACTTGCTTGCACAAGGACTTGTTACACCTACAGAAATGGAAATTTATGTTTGTGATGTTGATGGATCAAATCTTAAGCAAGTGACGAATCTGGGAAAAGCAAACTGGGCTCCATATTTTCACCCTTCTGGCGAAAAAATTCTTTTCAGCTCAAACCATCATTCAACCAGAGGATATCAATTCAATATTTTCATGATCAATCTTGATGGAACAGGCCTCAAACAAATAACTTTCGATGACACTTTCGATGCTTTTCCTATGTTTTCGTTTGATGGTAAAAAACTGATTTTTTCGAGCAACAGAAACAACAACGGCACGCGCGACACCAATATGTTTATTGCTGAATGGGTTGAATAATTGTTCATAACATATTCTAAATGAAAGTTTAAAGATTTATTGGGTAATATTTACTCAGGAAATATATTGTTTTCATTCAATGACAAACGAGAAACACGAAAAGGTTTTTGCAGTGTTACAAGCACTCAATATTCAATACGAGGTTTTCTTTCATCCCGCAACACCCACTGTGGAGGATGCATTGAAATATTGGAAAGATATTGATGCGGTGCATTGCAAAAATCTTTTTTTTCGAAATCATAAGGGCAACAGACATTACCTTGTGATTTTTCATTGCATGCAGCAGTTAAATGTGCGCGACCTTGAGCAGCGGTTGAAGCAGGGCAAACTAAGTTTTGCTTCTCCGGAGCGAATGGAGCGTTTTCTTGGCATCAGTCCGGGAAGTGTTTCTCCTTTTGGAATTATAAACGACAAGGATCATCATGTATATTTGTTCATCGATGAAAAATTGTTGCAGGCAGAAAAATTAAGTTTTCACCCAAATGACAATACAGCAAGCCTGAGTATTAAAACTAAAGATTTTATCACCTTTCTTGATGAGTCGGGTAACGGCTACGAGTTTCTGGCTTTGTATGATTAGTTTTTTTAAGGAGTTCAATTAAAAAGACAATTCTGATTTGGGTTGCTTTCGTTCATATTAATTTCCTTTTTTAAAAGATTTCAAATAAAATGCATATGGAAAATCCCATGTTGCGGACTAAAAACCAATCCTTCAAAGAGTATAATATTGAAACTTTAAAAAAATGTTGTTGCACTTGACCTTCATACTTTTTGGCCTATCTTTGCATCCTTGTTACTTATTTTTTATTGTAAAGTGCTATATTTGAGCATGTTTATAAAAATTCAACAAATTATCAAACGATTATGACCAACGAGAAAATTCAGATAAATGTCAACAGCGAGATTGGTGAGCTTGAAAGTGTAATCACGCATACACCTGGAGCTGAGGTTGAAAACATGACCCCTGAAAATGCTGCAAGAGCACTTTACAGCGATATTTTGAACCTCAGTGTTGCACTTCCGGAATACAACGAATTCAATGCAATCCTGCAAAAAGTTACCAAAGTTTTTGAGGTAAGAGACCTGCTTTCTGAAATATTACAAAACGAAAAAGTCAAAAACAACCTTATAACCAAAATCTGCCGGGCAGAGGCAGTTGGTGATTTTTGCAGTACACTTGGCGATTTAAGCAATGAGGATCTTGCCAAACAGCTTATCGAAGGCGTTGAGATGCACAAAGACACACTGACAAAATTTTTAGACAACGAACGTTTTTCTTTACATCCCCTTCCAAACTTTTTTTTCACCCGTGATGCTGCATTCAGCATGAACGACAAGGTGCTTATAAGTCGGATGGCAAGTAAAGTAAGAGAGCGGGAGTCGCTTATTATGGAAGCAATTTTCGATTACCATCCTTCATTTGCTACACAGACTGTGAATCCGGTTAAACTTTACGATAAATCCGGAAAAGCCAGCATTGAAGGTGGCGATGTGCTTATAGCAAGAGAAGATGTATTTTTAAGTGGTATCAGCGGACGGACAACCAGTCAGGGCATTGATGCAGTTCTTGAGTTTCTTAAAACCAAGCCGGGCACCAAGCATATGATCTTGCAGGAGTTACCTTATCAACCTGAGTCTTTCATCCATCTTGACATGGTTTTTACTTTTCTTGACAAAGACAAGTGCATGATTTTTGAACCATTGATACTTAAATCAAGCCGCCATATCACCATTCACCTTATCGTTGAAGGCGATCAGGTGGTGCAAATAAAAGAGGAAGAAAATATGCTTACGGCACTTCGAAAACTGGGCATTGACCTTGAGCCTATTTCGTGTGGCGGCCACGAGGATATTTATATTATGGAACGTGAACAGTGGCAAAGTGGCGCAAACTTTTTTGCAATTGCACCCGGAAAAGTTATCGGTTATGGTCGCAATACAAACACCATGAATGAGCTCAACAACCATGGCTTTGAAATTATTAAGGCCAAAGACGTACTTAAAAACAAAGTCAATATTGAAGAATACGAAAAATATGTCATAACCATTGAAGGAGACGAGCTTTCCCGCGGCGGCGGCGGCGCCAGATGCATGACTATGCCGCTGAGCAGGAAAGCTGTCGATTGGTAAAACCTTATTCAAAGTGATAACCAAAGCAATTCCAAAATTTTATGGCTTCAGAATTTATCTGACAGCTATCACTATTTTCGTATTGCTTGTTTTTCCAATTTCGATGATCATGCTTTTCAAGTATGGCCCCTATTGGCTGGAGGAAAGGGAAGCTTTAAGTAAGACACAATTTCAGTTCGACATCTCTGCTGCTGATCCATTGACTGAAGCCCAAACAGATACGATCAACTTTGATTCTGCTGAAGCGAATGCACAAAGCAAAGACTTTACAATAGAACCCGAAGATTTACGCTTTCAGAAAACCATCAGCTTACTTTTCAGAATGCTGCTTGCAAGCATGCTGCTTGGTTTTGTTTGGAATTATCCCTTTAAACGATATTTTAGTTACCGCAGAAAAAACAAGATTGTTAGTGACCAGCTCCTCAGCTTTTGCAGAAAATGGTTGCTTAAAGTACCTATAATCAATAGTTTCATTTTAGGGTTTGCTTTTTTTGTCACCTTAGCCTATATGGGTTTTGAAGTTTTTGGAAATGACTTTACCAGCAGTTCAAGCAGACAGTTTTATGAGCAGTTCTTTTTTATCTCATTTTTTGCTTCATTTCTTACAGCTTTATTTGTCTATTTCTGGTTCAGGCATCGGGTACGGTTTATATACCTTGAGCACGTTTATGATAGTGTCAGTCTTTATACTACAACTGAAAACAAATACCGTGATCATATCATAAGAAGGCTGTGGATAAACAGTATTATGACAACTCTTTTACCACTTGTAATTGTTGTTTTTTATCTCTCGCTGAGCAAAACAGCCATTCGGGAAGCCAATAGTGATAAGCTTTCGCCTGAGCATATTGAGGTCCTTTTCGGAAAATATGTTCCTTTTATCGAACAAGCCAATCTTTTTCAAAGCGAACACCTTTTTTATGTAAATGCAATCGACAGTCTGCTGATGTTTGTTGGCATATTTTCTGGCATAACTATCAGCATCGTTTATCTGTTTTTCTTTGTCAACTGGACACACAACAGCATCGTGATTCCTTTGAAAGAAGTAGTAGAAAAAATGCGGCAACAAGGTGAGGATGAACTTGGAAGACTGGCTATTTTGCGCACCAACGATGAAATTGGTGAACTAGCCAATGGTTACAACGAAATGGCAATGCGCATTACCGGAAATATCAGTGCCCTTAAAGAAATAACAGAAGCAAACCAGCGGTTTGTACCCGAAGAGTTCCTGCAGATTCTTGGGAAAAAAAGCATTACTGATGTGGCTCTTGGCGATCAGGTTCAAAAACATATGACAATTCTTTTTGTTGATATACGCTCATTTACAACCATTTCGGAGAAGTTAAGTCCAAAAGAAAACTTTGATTTTCTAAATGATTACCTCGGATATATGGAACCTGTTATCAGGGCTCATAATGGTTTTATTGACAAGTTTATCGGAGACTCCATCATGGCCTTGTTTGGTGATAAAGCTGAAGATGCTATTGATGCAGCATTAGAAATGCATGAAAGACTGAAAGAATTCAACCTCATGCTCAAACAGGTAGGCCGTCCGCCGATAGATACCGGTGCTGGCATTCACACCGGAAACCTGATGCTTGGTGTTGTGGGCGGTGAAGGCAGAATGGAAACAACTGTTATTTCCGACTCCGTGAATCTTGCATCAAGGCTTGAAGGTCTGACGCGTAATTATGACGCATTTCTTATCGTTTCTGAATCGACACTTGAACTTGTTGGAAACAAAAATTGTTATGCCCATAAATATCTTGATGAAGTAAAAGTTAAGGGCCGGACAGGTGCTGTTAAAGTTTATGCTATAACTGAAAAAATAAAGACTTAAGAGTGTTAGGGATATTTTAAATAATTTAAGGAGCTAAAGAATATTTCAATGAACTATTTTGCATTAAAAAAGTTTGTATTAAAAGAGCTGGAGGATAAGCTTCCTGAAGATTTATATTATCATAATATAGGGCACACTTTTGATGTACTCAAGGCTGTGGAAAATATTGCATCGCAATATGAACTCAATACCGAAGATTTTCTATTGCTTCAAACAGCCGCCCTCACACATGAAACCGGCATGATGTTGAATCGTATCGGGCATGAAGAGGCAGCAGTCACCTACGTCAAAGTTCTGCTGCCAGAATATGGATACAATAATGATCAGATCAATCGAATAGGCAGCATGATTTTGGCAACTAAAATGCCTCAGAATCCAAAAAATCTGCTTGAAGAAATTCTTTGTGATGCAGACCTTGATTATCTTGGCCGGGAAGATTATCACATCATTTCTCATAAATTGCGTCTGGAATGGATTCATTTTGAAGGCTATACAGATTCCTTAACTTTTTGGTACAACGAGCAGATACGCTTTTTGCAGCACCATCAATATTTTACCTCTGTTGCAAGAGCTGCCAGACAAATACATAAAGAAAAAATCCTTGATCAAATAAAATTACTTCTTTCAAATACTGATTCAGCTTCTAAAAATGGCAAATTACCCTAAGAATAAACTAATTTTGCAAAGGCTCTTTCACATAACATAAATTGAAAAACATATCCAATGATTAATAAACTGTTACGTTTCAAAACGAAGCACCCATTTTTGTTCATCATGTTAATAGGTTTTGTTTTGCGTGTTATTGCAGCCTTCTTTTCAAGAGGTTTCGGCATGCACGACGACCATTTTCTGGTGATTGAGCAAGCGCAGTCCTGGGTTGATGGTGGCGACTACCTCAAGTGGCTTCCCGGAACTGATGGTAATACCGGGCCCGAAGGACACAGTTTCTTTTACGTGGGTTTTCAATATCTTTTTTTTCAGTTTTTACAACTTTTCGGCATTAATGATCCACAGTGGAAGATGCTCTTTGTAAGGCTGTTTCATGCTGGAATTTCAATGTTTGTCATATCTTTTGGTTACCGGATCGCAAGTCTGATTACCGCAAAAGAAACCGCATATAAAGTTGCTTTGCTTCTGGCAGTTTTCTGGTTTATGCCATTTTTAGGTGTCCGAAACATGGTCGAACTTACCTGCATTCCATTTATGATGTACGGCACCCTGATCATTTTAAGACAAGAGCAGATCAGAAAGGAAAATCTTCCAGGCTATCACAAAACATCCTTCCTTGTTGCAGGTTTTTTCCTTGGACTTGCGTTTTCTGTTCGTTACCAAACAATTGTTTTTACCGGTGGACTTGGCCTTGCAGTGCTGATTCTGGGCAACTGGCGCGGGATGTTGTCAACAGCAATCGGATTTTTGGTCTCTACGATAATTTTTCAGGGTATAATAGATTTCTTTATCTGGGGAAGGCCCTTTGCAGAGTTAACTGAATATGTCTCCTACAACCTTAGCCATGCCTACGAATATCATACTGCCCCCTGGTACAACTATATTCTTTTACTGGCAGGGCTGCTCATTCCACCCGTAAGTCTGATGCTGATCTGGGGATATCTCCGGAATTGGAAGAAATATTTTATTCTCTTCTTTCCGGTATTGCTTTTCATAGTGTTTCATTCGATATTTCCCAACAAGCAAGAGCGTTTTATTCTTCCGGTTATACCACTGTTTATAGTACTTGGACTTGCCGGTTGGGAGGAGTGGGTAAACAGTTCAAAATTCTGGAAAAAAAGCAAAAGCATACTGACAGCTTCTTGGTTGTTTTTCTGGGCAATCAACATCACCTTGCTGATTTTTTTCACACCAATGTATTCCAAAAAAGCCAGAGTCGAATCGATGAGTTATCTCAAAGGCTATGCCAATATCGATCATTTCCTGATTGATGATTATGGCAGCAATGTTCTCCGGTTTCCGCCAGTGTTTTATACTGGTCAATGGCCTACCTACGATGCAATCTACAAGGATATTACTTACAAGGATTTTTCTGGTTGGAAAGATTGGGAAAAGAAGGAAAATCAGCCAACTTTTGTTTTGTTTTACAAACCCGATAGTTTGGAATCAAGAGTTGATTCGCTGAGGCAATTTTTTCCAGAACTTGTTTATGAAACTACCATAAGTCCAGGTTTTATGGATCGGATGATCCACAGGATCAATCCAATAAATGCCAATGAGGAAATTCATATCTACCGCAACAAAGCCCGCATACCAGAAAAAAAGAAATCAAGATGACCAAAGATGCTGCCGAAGCCAGAATAAATGAACTGACACGACTGCTGAACCATCACAATCACCTGTATTATTTGCAGGCCCGGACTGAGATCTCAGATTATGAATTTGACATGCTACTTGAAGAGCTTATCGGGCTTGAAAAGCGCTTTCCTGATTTAGTGCAGGATGACTCTCCAAGCCAACGTGTTGGGGGGGAGGTTACAAAAAACTTTCGTACAGTTGCTCATCGTTACTCCATGCTTTCGTTGTCAAACTCATACAGCGAAAGCGAGATAGTTGATTTTCACAACAGGATTCAAAAAAGCCTGAACGAAGCAGTTGAATATGTTTGCGAGCTAAAATATGATGGCGTTGCAATCAGTTTGCGCTATGAAAACGGCAAGCTCGTACAGGCACTTACCCGCGGCGATGGAACGCAAGGAGACGATGTAACGGCCAATGTAAAAACCATCCGCAGTATTCCTCTCAGTCTTAAAGGAGATTTTCCGGAAAGCTTTGAAATAAGAGGCGAAATATACTATTCGCATGAGAGCTTTGAAAAACTTAACAAAGAACGCGAGAATGAAGGTCAGCAAACTTTTGCCAATCCACGCAATGCAGCTGCCGGAACATTAAAACTTCAAGACTCTGCTGAAGTGGCACGACGGCGTTTAGATTGCTGGCTTTATTATATGATGGGAGAAAATCTGCGTTTTGCAACACACTATGAAAGTTTGCAGGCCGCCCGTTCATGGGGTTTCAGAATCTCAAATAATATGGCAGTCTGCAGCAGTGCTGAAGAAATATTTGAGTATATAAATGACTGGAATACAGGCCGACATCAGCTCCCATTTGATATCGATGGAATTGTAATAAAAGTGAACAATTTCAGGCAGCAACAGGATCTTGGATTTACAGCCAAATCGCCACGCTGGGCTATTGCCTATAAATATAAAGCTGAAGAAGCAAGAACACGCCTGATGAGTGTCGATTTTCAGGTCGGCCGAACAGGCGCCGTAACTCCTGTGGCAAACCTCGAACCTGTGCTTTTGGCTGGCACTACAGTAAAGCGCGCAAGTCTGCACAATGCAGATATAATTCAACAACTTGATCTGTATGAAGGTGATACGGTCGTTGTTGAAAAAGGAGGAGAGATAATTCCAAAGATTACTTCTGTCATTTTGGAAGAAAGACTTCCACAGGCTTTGCCCGTTTCATTCATTGAAAATTGTCCTGAATGTGGCACTGCATTGGTGCGTAGCGATGGAGAATCAGCATGGTATTGCCCGAACAGCAGCATCTGTCCGCCTCAGATTAAGGGAAAACTAGAGCACTTTATCAGCCGGAAAGCAATGAATATCGACAGCCTTGGCGAAGGAAAAATAGAAATGCTCTACGACAATGGACTTATACATAGCATCGCAGACTTATACGACTTAAATCAGAACCATCTGCTTGGTCTGGAAAAAGAATTCGAAAGCGAAGATGGCAAAGTGCGCAAAATGAGTTTCAGGGAGAAAACAACGAATAATATTCTCACGAGCATTGAAGCTTCAAAAGCAATCCCCTACCCTCGCCTGCTTTTTGCTCTGGGTATCCGTTTTGTTGGTGAAACGGTTGCAAAGAAACTTACAGAAGCGTTTCCATCTGTCGACTTATTGATGAAGGCAGACAAAGAGGCACTCATAGCTGTGGATGAAATTGGTGATAGAATTGCAGAATCTGTTTTGAGTTTTTTTGCTGATCCTGAAAGTCACAAGCTAATTGAAAGATTAAAAAATCATGGCCTTCAGCTCGAAATTATAAATTCTGTAACTCAGCTGAGCAATGTTTTAGAAGGCAAATCATTTGTGGTCAGCGGTGTATTTAGTCAGTTTTCCAGGGATGAAATAAAGGAAATCATCGAGCAGCACGGCGGCAAAAATGTTGGCTCAATTTCATCTAAAACAAGTTATGTGCTGGCAGGTGATAATATGGGTCCTGCAAAACTTGAGAAAGCAACTAAACTTGGTGTTCCTATCATTTCAGAAACGGACTTTCTTCAGATGCTTTCAACATAATTTAGGCACCTGATTTTTTTCAGAATAAATTTATTGTGCAATTTGAAGGCCAAAACACATGATTCAGGCTTTAATGTTGCTGGCATATTATGCTATCTAACCAAAAGATTGTAATTTCGGAGCCGAAATCTACAAAACCTTTTTCCATGAAAGTCTTTCAATTCTTAGCGTTTTCCCTTTTCCTGTTTTCACTGAAATTATCGGCGCAAACAACGATTCCACAAGAGCTAAAACCGCTTACTGCTCATGACTCGATAGTTTTATCACGCATTCCGGAATTAGAGTTATCTGAAACAATGCTCAGACGCAATCTTCCTTCAGTGGTTGACAATTCTGCGCTTCCTTATATGCGCCCGCTTATTGCCCAAGTAGGCCTTGAATGCGGACAAGCTTCAAGTATAGGAATTCAGTTTACATATGAAATCAACGCAAAACGTCTTGTCCCGGGAAATCTGCCTGAAAACCAATATGCAACGCATTTCACCTATAATTTTCTCAATAACGGAAATGATGCAGGCATAAACTATTTTGAGACTTTTGAGATTATAAAGTATGCAGGCAACCCAAACGTTGCAGATTATGGTGGAATGTCGAATGGCGGCGCTTCAAGATGGATGAATGGTTACGACAAATATTATAACGCTATGAAAAACAGAATTGAAAACGTCTTTTCAATTCGTACAAATACACAAGATGGTCTGATGAAGTTAAAGCATTGGGTTTATGATCATGGAAACGGGTCGCTTCATGGAGGAATGGCCAGTTTTTATTCTCAGTTTACAGGCCCGAACAATCTACTTCCTCCCGGAACTCCTGAAGCCGGAAGATACGTTATTACCAGTTGGGGCAGCAGTCCAAACCATGCAATGACTATTGTAGGATACAATGATAGCATTCGTTTCGATTACAATAATGACGGGCAATACACGAATCATCTTGACATTAATGGAGATGGCGTGGTTGATGTCAGAGATTGGGAAATCGGTGGTTTTAAAATGGCCAATACCTATGGAAGTATCAGTGGATGGGGCAATCAGGGGTTTGCTTATATGATGTATAAAACTGTTGCCGACGTCCACACACAGGGTGGAATCTGGAATAACCAGGTTGTTGTTGTTGATGTAAAAGAAAGCCATGCGCCATTACTTACTGCAAAAACAACTATTACTTATCCATGCCGCAATAAACTTAAGCTTATGGCAGGTGTTGCTACCGACCCCGAAGCAACAGAGCCTGAATTTGTTATACAGTTTCCTATGTTCGACTTTCAGGGAGGATGCAATCCCATGCAAGGGGGCAGCGGAGGATCAACAATCGAAATTGGACTCGACCTGAATCTGCTTTTACAATATGTTGAACCCGGTGAAACTGCCAAATACTTCTTTATGGTTGTCGAAAATGACCCGTCAAATTCCGCGCAAGGGATGATAAATTCGTTGGAACTGATTGATTATACAGGTGATGAGCCAATAAGTATTGGCTCCTTGTATAATAATGTTCCTATTGCAAACAATACAACTACTTTACTTGATGTCTTAGCAGCAATAAACTATGATCCGGTAAGTGTGCTAACAGATGAAATTCCACCGCTGGATTTATACGCTAACAACAATATTCAACTTTTAGCTGAAGGAGGCTCGGAACCCTATGTCTGGTATCTATTAGAAACATATGATACCACAAACAGCGTTGCCCCATACCCTTCCTTATTGGGAGAGCAGGTTGCGGTAAGCAACAACAATGATGGCACCGGAGCAATCGATTTGCCTTTTGAGTTTCCTTTTTATGGCAAAAAATACAACCGTATTTACGCTGCTGTTGATGGTTTTCTCATGTTTGAGCCTTCTGAAGTTACATGGCCTTATTACGTTGCAGGGAAAAGCTATCTCATTCAAAACAAAATAATTGCTCCTTCATTATCAAAGCCTTTTTATATCAACCCTTCCTCCGGGGATGGAATATGGATGCAGGCAGGTCAGGGTTATGTGATTGTCAACTGGAAACTGTCTGTTTATGGTCAAAGTGGAAATTCTGAAGTCAGTATGGCTGCAAAATTGCACGAAGATGGCAAAATTGAATTTTTCTATGGAACACATCTTGCAGCCAGTTTTGTTGCCAAATTTGCCGGTATTTCTGCCGGAGACGGAATCAACAATGTTATCCTAAACAAAACAGGCACTTTCATCCCGGTAAATTCTCAGCACACAATCTTTGATCCGCTGCAAGCCTACAATGATATTACGCTGACAAAAAATGGTTTGCTGCAGGCAGAAATTTATGATTATTTTCCAGGCCAAAGCCTTAAAGTTCTCGTAGCCGATAACAATAATATTCGAAAAACGGCAACACTGGAATTACAACTCGAAGGACTTCTGATGAATTATACTGTGCAGTCAGGCGGTAATGAAATAATTGAATTCGGTGAAACTTTTTCGCTTGATCTTAATTTGCAAAATATCAACAGCTTCGATCTTGATGCAGGTTCCATCACGCTTCAATCAGAAGACTCCTATGTTAGTATCAATAACGGTCAGGTTGAGATTCCATCATTAATTGCCGGAGAATCTATACTGTTACAAGATGTCTTTTCTGTAGAAGTCAGCACACAAGTGCCAAATGCACATACTGCAGAATTTATCCTTTCCTATGAAAGTGTTTCCGGAAGCTGGTCACGTCCATTAATGTTAAAAGTTTATGCCCCTGAATTATCCGTTATGACAACAAATATCAATGACGGACAAAATGGAATTCTGGAACCCGGAGAAACAGCAAATTTAATCGTTAGTCTTCGTAATAAAGGTGGGGCAAGGCTGAATATGCTTCAGGCAATTATAAGTTCTGAGCATCCTGACCTGACAATTATTTCATCTACAACTTCTGTAGATTTTCTTCACCCACAGGAAAACTGGGACGCAATTTTTCAGATTTATCTGAGCGAAACTGCAGAACCTATGCAGGTTGTTGACATATTGCTGCAAATTCAGGCCGAAAACAATTATCAGTTTAGTGTAAACATCCCTATCCTGACTTCACTCATTGTCGAGAACTTTGAAACAGGTGATTTCTCACTTTACAACTGGGAAATGGCGGGGGAAAACCCTTGGTTTATAACGACCACAACACCTTATGAAGGCGCACATTCAGCGCGTTCTGGAGCTATCGGCCACAACAGTTTTTCAACGATGGCCTTAGCCTACGATGTAGCTTATCCTGACACAATGTCGTTTTTCTATAAGGTATCTTCTGAAAACAATTATGATTACCTTAAATTTTCTGTAAATGGCTTGCAATTAGCGCAATGGTCAGGCGAAAAACCTTGGTCACGCGCGGCATACCTTGTACAGGCCGGTGAGCAAACATTCCGTTGGCGTTATGAAAAAGACTTCAGTGTGGCATCAGGAAGCGATTGTGCCTGGGTGGACTATATTGTGCTTCCGGCCAAGAAGATTTACACCTCGACAAATGAAACCGAAGAAAATGACATCTTCAGACTTGATGTAAGTCCGAACCCAACAGAAGGTAGAATTCAGATAAAAGTCAGCACATCGAAAGCTTCAACATTTACCTTGATTGTCACTGATCTGCAAGGCAGAATTTTGTACAAAACAGAACAAAATGCAATGACAAATGGTTCCTACACCTTTTCACCCGACCTGAATAGTTTGACTGCAGGCTCAATGCTTGTCATTCTGCATAGCGGGAAACAATCGATCGTTAAAAAGGTAATCAGAACAGGCAGGTAACGAAGAATTGATTTAAGATGGAAAATCAAATCCCACAAAACAGCATCAAAAGCAAGCTATTATTTGTGTTGATTGTACTGGTTTTGGTTTTGCCTGCCATACAAAGGGAATTCAGATTGATTAATGAAAAGCCTTTGACTGGCGCTTTTGTCGAAAAATCCAAACCTTCTTTTGACAGTCTTACCTACCAAAAATGGTACGATGGCACCTTCCAATCTACGTATAATGATTTGATTGAAGCGGATATTGGATTCCGAAAAACCCTTGTCAGGATCAGCAATCAACTACAGTACAAGCTCTTAAGAAAAGCAAATGCTGAAGGTGTGGTTGTTGGAAAAAAAGCTGAGCTGTATGAAGAAGACTACATTCGTGCAGTAAAAGGAGATTTTTTTGTCGGAGAGAAAGCCTGGGTCGACAAGGCTGTAATGTTAAAAAAAGTGCAGGACACACTTGAAAGCCTTGGCAAAACGATCGTTGTGGTTTTCGAGCCTGGTAAAGGAAGTGTTTATCCTGATCGCTATCCGATTGGCTACAATAAAACTGCAAAAAATCCATCCAATTACAAGATCTTTTCAAAAGCGTTGGATTCACTCAATGTAAACAAACTGGATCTGAATGAATTTTTCATTCAACAGCGTGAGCAGGTCCCTTACCGGCTCTTTCCAAGAATTGGCACACATTGGTCTTACTATGGGGCAGCTCTTGCAGCTGATACAACTTTAAACTATTTGCATACTTTGACAGGCTTCAATATACCTCAGATAAAAATTACGAATCTTGAAGAGAAAGAAAAGCCACGTCATCCTGATGATGATATATGGCTAGCAATGAATCTGTTATACCCACCTCCATCTGATGAACTTATTTATCCAACGATTATTCACGAACCTTCTGAAAAGTCCTCAGCCAGGATTTTGATTATTGGCGACAGCTTCTATTTCAACTGGCAAAGTGAGAAAATCATGGCAAATGCATTTTCAGATGGTAGTTTTTGGTATTACAATAAGCACAATTGGAATTTTTCCGGCGTAGAAACCGGTTTAGTAAAAGACATGGATTTTCGGGAGCAAATTATGAAGCACGACATCTTTCTGATCATGATTACCGAACGCTTTCATCACAATTTTGCATGGAACTTCGACGAGCAACTCTTTGAACTTTTTTATCCAGGAGAGCGCGACAAGCTTGAATATTTTGCGAATCAGATTCGGATTTCAAATCTTGAATTTATGCGTTTGGTGAAAGATGCAAAAACACGGAATATTTCGCTCGAAGAAAGGCTTATCAAAGAAGCAAAATATCTCATGTTTGAAGATTATACGCGAAGTCCCGAAAAATATACCCGCAAACAAGACTATATCCTCATGCTTTCAATGAGTATTGAAAGTACACCGGAATGGTATGAAAAGGTTAAAGAAAAAGCAGCGCAAAATCAGATTTCTGTCGAAGAAATGATTCGCCTTGATGCCGAATGGATTTACAATCAAAAATTTGGCGGGATACAATAAATATTGATGTTTTCATCTAAATGCCTGATCCTATCTTTTTAAGCTCCTCAAGAATATGGTAAACGCCCGGACAATAGGTGGCATTGATGGCATGTAACCTGATGTTTTTTCTGAACTCAAAATTGTTTGTATGGGGATATTCCCGGCAAGCTTTTGGCCTGACCTCGTAGATAGAACAGTAATTATCGCTTCCAAGAAAAGGACATGGCGATTGATTGATTACCATATCACCGTCTTCATCAATCCTTGTATATTTTTCTTTAAAGACGGATGTCTTCATCCTTAGATGCCTTGATATTCTGTTGGCATCGGTTTCATTCAAAATAGGCGGAATGCTTTTACAACAGTTTGCACATTGCAGACAATCAACCTTACTGAACACTGAATCATGAATTTCTTCTGCTTTCTGGTTGATTTTCTTTTCATTCAGTCGCATTGCCGCTTGCAAAAACTTTTTATTCTGTGCGAGGATTGAAGTACTTAGCAATCCTTCATCCTTCTTTTTTTGCCAGATTTCGATGTGTTCGTTCATTTTCTGTAGAAAAAATTCAGAAAACTTTGCACAATTTTTCCAATGCTTCTGTCAGAATTTCTTTGGGACAGGCTACGTTTAGTCGCATACAGCTTTCTCCACCAGGCCCGAATGTGATTCCCTGACTTAAACCCAGTCCGGCTTCCATGATCATTTTTTGTTTCAATTCATCATCAGAAAAGCCATAAGCTTTGAAATCCAACCAAATCATATAGGTGGCTTCAGGACGAAACATCTTCACTTTTGGAAGATGCTTTAAAAGAAAATCTTCTGTAAAATCAACATTGGCCTGAACATAATCCAGCAACTGGCTCAGCCATTCATCACCTTTGCTGAAGGCAGCATTTGAGGCCACAAAACCAAACAAATTTCCCATATCTACATGCAGTGCCTTCAAAGTTTTGTCAAACTTAAGGCGCAGTTCTTTATTGGAAATAACAACAGAAGATGTTGCCAAACCTGCAATGTTGAAAGTTTTGCTGGGCGCATGTGCAGTAATTGTAATATCAGCAACCTCCGGAGAAATATCCGCAAAAACCTGATGTTTGTGACCTTTTAAAACAAGGTCGCTATGAATCTCATCTGATAAAACCAAAACATTATGCTTTAGGCAGATTTCAGCAATACATTCCAGTTCATTTTTTGTCCAGGCACGTCCCACAGGATTGTGTGGATTGCACAAAATGAGCATTTTAGCATCTGTTGCAAGCTCTTCAAGTTGCTCAAAATTGATGCTGTAGTGTTTTTCACCTTTGATCAACTGATTGTATACCAACGTACGGTCGTGGTCTTTCACAGCAGTAAAAAAGGGAAAATATACAGGAGGCTGAACAATGATTTTGTCTCCGGGGTTGGTGTAGGAAAGCACGGCTATATTCAATGCAGGAACCACGCCAGGCGTAAAAAGAATCCAGTCCTTTTCCACATGCCAATGGTGCCTGCGCTGAAACCAATTAATTATGTTTGTATAATACTTTTCATCTCTGAAAGTGTATCCATACAATGGATGCAAAGCCCTTTCAACGATAGCTTCACGTATGAAATCAGGTGTTTCGAAATCCATGTCTGCAACCCACATCGGGAGTACATCAGCGCGTTTAAAATACATTTCGCGTAAATCATATTTAACGCAAGCTGTCCCTTCACGTTCATGCATTTTGTTGAAATCGTATTGCATCTGCTAATCCTCAAATTTAATTTACTTGGTTTTATAGATTACAGCTTCAAATGAAGTCTGGTTGTTACATTTATCCGTTACAACCAATCTGAACCGGTTTTCGCCAGAAGTCAAACGTTCATCGATTTCATAAACAAGCAGGTTGTTTTTGGCATCATAGTCCATGAGAAGCCATTTTCCATTCAGGCTTGGTTTAATCGATTCGATCCCGGACAAATCATCACTGACTTCAATCCGTAAAGTTTTCAATGTATCAACATTACTGTTGTTCTTAAAATTTAAAGCTTTAACAACAGGACTTACAGTATCAGCGAGAACTACAAAATCACCCAGCGAACGTGTTGAAACGACCAGCATCTCATTTTCAAACTTTCCGCCTACAGCTGTAGTTTTCTTATCTTTTCCAAGTTCAGCAATCAGCAGTTTTTCTTTTGAAACGGAATAATTGCCTGGCTTGATTGACAGTTTGTAGCTTTTGTGTGCAGGTATTTCGCGGCTTCCGACAGTAACAATGTCCGAAAGGTATTTGCTGCTTTTTTCAGATTTATGAACGATGCGTTCGTCCCGGTAAAAAGTCTCAGCAGGAAAGGATGCCGCATAATTCTGTGCTGCAATTTTGTGCTCACTTCTGGCTTTGACATAATCGCCGATTGTATCCTTGTTGCTTAAAACTGAAGTATCTGCAGGCTTTTCTCCTGAAATCGTAAAAGGAAGTTTTGAAATATTGCCATGATAGTCGCTTACTATATAAACAGCTTTATACTTTTTGTCATTTTCAAAAACAAAGGTACCCCTGCCTTTCATCCCATCATAAAGGCTTAATTTATTCAAAGGGTCAATCTTCGTTCGTATTATCCTGCTTTGGTTTCTTACCAGAAAACCATAATCAATCATGCTGTTGATATAACGGGTTTCATCAAAAGAAAAACGATCAGCTTTAAAGCCAAAAACTTTCACAGAATCAATAAAAAGCTCAATGGAATACACGCCATTCTTGTTAGGTGTATCGTTATGCGTATCGTAAGTGGTGATTCCAAAAGAAACTTCTCCAAAGGCTTTTACCACTGCATTGTCTTTAATTCTGTGACTTTCGCCCCAGCCCTGAATTTCAAAAAAAGCTGCAGCATTGCGGCCATTGATGCTTGATTTATCTCCTTCTGGATAAACGGCCAGACGACTGATATTCGGTCTGATAAAATCTTTGGTTTTAAATCCAAAATCAAGTGGATTCAACACTTCCTGTGTGACCGCGTCGCGTATTTCAAAATGAAGGTGAGGGCCGCCTGAAGAGCCTGAATTTCCGGCAAAGCCAATTAGATCGCCCTTTTTGACTGGCAAAAGATTTGATTCCGGAAATAGATTCACAGAGAAACTCTCGCTTTTGTATTGCTGAGTTTTTACATACTGACCAATCTCCTTGTTAAAACGCTGAAGGTGTGCATAAACGGAAACATGACCTGTCTTAGGATGTGCCAGATAAACTACTTTTCCGAAGCCGACAGCAGAAACTGCCACACGATTTACATATCCGTCTTCAATAGCAAAAACAGGATGCCCTTCAACACTTTGTGTTCGGATGTCGATGCCAGAATGAAAATGATTTGAACGCAATTCACCAAAAGTGCCTGAAAGAAAAACAGTCAAATCCATTGGTGGGCGGAAATTGGTTTTGGGACTTTGCTGTTGCCCAATTCCAATAAGGTTTATCAAAAGAATGAATGCAGTGAAAACGAATCTCATAATTACAAAAGGTCTAAAAGTTGTTCCATTCTGTTGATCTGATGATCTGCTAAAGGAAACGCTCCTTCCAAACCATTTTCATTAAAAAATATTGTCCGCATTCCTGCCTGCTTTGCACCTATTATGTCTTTCTCATAAAGATTTCCAATCATTGCACATGCTGAAGATTCAAATCCAGCCTGACGCATTACCTCAATAAAGAATCTTACATCAGGTTTTTTGTAACCTAGCTCTTTTTGCGAAAAGAAATAATGAAAATACCTGTCGGCTCCAACGCGTGAAAGTGCTTTTTTCATTTCTTCAGTATCAGAGTGGTCGGCGCTGGTAGCGATGATACATATATACTTTTTATTGAGCTGCATCAATGCTTCTTCAGCACCATCAATCCATGCAACCTGCGCCCAACCTGACATTGGACCTGGAAAACTGAAATCTTTCATAATGGTATCGCCCCAGTCAAACACCAACGCTTTAATCATCCTGCATTTTTTGCAAAAATAGATAATACAAATTGAACTTTCGATACAGTCCAATTTTAAGCTGATAAATCATGCATATTGATGAAAAGTTGTCCGGAATTAGCAGAAATGAATGACAAAAACCTGCTTAATGCCATGGCTCAAAGAGCCTATTTCTTTGTATCTTTGCACACTTCTATTTTTTATATGAAAATCATTGTTAAATCTTTTTTGTTTCTCAGCATAATTATGCTTGCTTTTTCTGCTTGTGAAAAGGATGAAGAGCTTGCGGATAAATATGCTCCATTTATCATTATCAATGGAGAAAACCCGTTATGGATCAGAATCGGAGACACTTACACTGATGCTGGTGCTAAAGCTTATGATGTTGATGAATCTGGAGACACAATAAACATAAGCTATAAGCTCGTAACTGATAACAATGTAAATACAACTATAATAGGCTTATATAAAGTCAGTTACAGTGTTTCAGATGAAAATGGCAATATGGCTGAAGAACAAATTCGAAAAGTCTACGTGAACGAATTCTAATGCGCATCAAATTATCTTTTAACCGACGTTTAGGGCTGCCTGTGCTGCTCATTGTAAGACTCACAGGAGTCTTGTTTTTACTTGGATTTTCTCGTTGGCTGTTTTATGTCTTCAACGTAAAAAGCTTTGATCATCTGAATGTTTTCGAACTCCTCCGATTGATGTTTATTGGTATCAGATTCGATCTTGCAGCAGTAAGCATTGTTAATCTTCCGGTAATTCTATTAATGACCATCCCTTTTGCATTCAGATATAAGTTGTTATATCAAAAAACAACAAATGCGCTGTTTGTTTTGATCAACACTGTATTGATTGCCTTCAATCTCATTGACGTGGTTTTTTTTCGCTATATAGCAAAAAGAACAACTTCAGAAGTTTTTGAGTTTTTTGGCAATACGAGCGAAAATACGGGACTTCTTCTTTTACGTTTTATGGCAGACTTTTGGTACATGGTTATCATTTTAATACTCTTCGGTTGGGCACTGACAAAGCTAACATTGCATTTCGTAAGCAGCAGTCCTGTACCTATACGAACAAAAAGATGGTACCTGAGTCAAACAATAATTTTTCTGATCTTCGCAGTGATATCAATTGTTTTTGCTCGTGGAGGCCTTCAGCTTAAACCCATTAGCCTGATAGCCGCTGCAAGATATACCGATAGCAAAAACATACCGTTGCTCATCAACACTCCATTTTCAATTATTAAAACATTTGGATCAAAAGCCCTGGAAGAAAAAAGCTATTTTGACGAACAAACTTTAAAAAAGCATTTCAATCCGGAGCACCAAATACTTAACCAAAATCTTCTTCCGGATTCAGCTTTTTTTGCAGATAAGAATGTTGTCATTATAATTCTTGAAAGTCTCAGCCGGAATTTCATTAGACATTATGCTGAAAATGATAGAAATCTTACTCCTTTTTTAGATTCTATCCTTAATAAAAGTATCACCTTCCAAGGTTTTGCAAACGGTAAACGATCAATCGAGGCACTGCCCTCAATCCTCGCAGGTATTCCTTCACTAATGAATCTGGATTATCCTACCTCCCCATATATCAACAATCATTTGGATGGGCTTGGTAGTTTGCTCAAAAAAAGTGGGTACAATACCGCTTTTTTTCATGGAGGCAACAATGGATCAATGGGTTTTGATGTTTTCGCAAAAATTGCCGGTTTTGATGCATATTATGGCCGCAACGAATATGCTAACGACAAAGATTTTGATGGTCAGTGGGGGATTTATGACGAGAAATTTCTTCAATATACTGCTAACCAATTGAACACAATACAAGAACCTTTCGCTGCTGGCATTTTTACGTTATCATCGCATCATCCTTACAACCTGCCACCCGGGTTTGAAGATGCTTTTCCGCAGGCAAAAAATAAGATTGAAGCTACATTCTGCTATTTGGATTATTCGCTTAGACTGTTTTTTAATACAGCTGCTTCAATGCCCTGGTTCAACAACACTGTATTTATCATAACCGCTGATCACACACCTGAAGGGTCTCACAATAGTGATGATAAGGAACTTTGGAACTTATACGCAGTGCCTCTTGCTTTCTATTCACCGACCTTTATAAACGGCACAAAAATCAATAAAATTGGTCAACACATTGATATTTTGCCTTCTTTAGCGTCATTGCTTGGCATCAAGCCTCCTGTATTTTCTTTTGGAAGAAATCTTTTTGACACCACACAGCAAGAAATAGCAATGAACTATCTCAGTGGTATTTATCATTTCATAAAAGAGGATAATCTAATTATTTTAAACGAGGCCGAAGTGCTTGAACTATATAATTATAAGCAAGATCCACTTCTTGAAAACAACCTGCTGGATAAGAATTCGGAGAACCGTATTGAAATGGAAAACTACGCCAAAGCTGTGATTCAGCAATATCACAACAGGATGATTCATAATAATTTACATGTTAATAAATAACAAACTTATTAGCCATAATCTTCATTAAATGAATTTGAAAAGTTTAAACAGAGAATGAAAAAAAATATTTTATTCATAGTTAATCCAATCGCAGGCAGCAGCCGGAAGGAAGGTTTTCCTGCCTTTGTGGAGCAAGTGCTGGATCATCGGCTGTTTGACTATGAAATCTGTTTTACTGAAGGGCCTGGCCATGCAAGCCAACTCACGAAAAAGGCTGTTGAGGAAGGCAAGGACATGGTTGTTGCCGTGGGCGGAGATGGCACGATCAATGAGGTTGCACGCTGTCTCATTCATACAGAAACAGCACTTGGAATAGTTCCAAGTGGCTCTGGAAACGGACTTGCACGGCATTTGAATATTCCAATAAATTTTGAAGGTGCGCTTGAGGTAATCAACCTTTGCAACACGGTCAAAATTGATACCGTACGCATCAACAACAGAGTTTTCGTCAGCATTGCAGGCGTTGGTTTTGATGCACTTGTGGCCAAGCTTTTTGCCAAAGATCCACACAGGGGTTTCTTCACCTACTTCAAAATCGTTGCATCAAGGTATCAGAATTACAAACCCAAAAACTACAAACTGATTATCGACAACAATGAAATCATTGAAACAGACGCGCTGTTTATCAGTCTTGCCAACTCAAATCAGTTTGGATATAATACTACGATTGCACCTGAAGCCAAACTGAACGATGGACTTATTGATGTTTGTATTGTTCATAAACCACATCTTTTTGAGATGCCAATCATTATCAACCTGCTTTTTTTGAAAATGATACAAAAATCAAAACAGGTATCAATTTACAAAGCAAAAAAAGTGGAACTTTTCCGCGACAAAAACCGTGTCATCAACCTTGACGGCGAACCTGTGAAAATTGCTAAAGATCTCGTTGCCGAAGTCATACCTCTAAGCTTGAATGTTGCCATACCAATGCAGCTGTTAAATGCCGAACCAACAGATTTGATAGGGCAAACCATCTCAAGAACCCAGAAACGAATTCGCTCAGAAATTAACAAGCTGATAGGATGAAAAATAAACGCGAAGGAATTGTTTATTCCACAAACCCTGACTATAAATTTGATGCAGAAGAATCGACTGTTTCAACAATCCCAAACCAACAGCAAAATCTGCGTATTATGCTTGATAAAAAGCAACGTGGCGGTAAAAAAGTGACTTTAATTACTGGATTTAAAGGCAAAGAGGAGGATTTGAATATTTTGGCCAAATCTCTCAAAACAGCATGCGGAGTGGGTGGAACAGCGAAAGATGGAGAAATAATTATTCAGGGAGATTTTCGAGAAAAAATACTTCAGATGCTTCAGAAACAAGGATATAAAGTGAAACTGGCAGGAGGATAAATTCTTTTATGGTTGAAAAAGCTGAATACTGGTCGAAACAATACCTCAATCAAAAGCATGGCTGGGACATCCGCTCTGTTTCCACCCCATTAAAAGCCTATTTTGATCAGTTAACAGATAAATCAATTGATATTTTGGTTCCTGGAGCAGGCTTCGGCTGGGAGGTTGCTTACCTGTTTCAATCTGGCTTCAAAAACGTAAAAATGTTAGATTTTGCGCCGGAAGCTGTAGAAATATTCAAGAGAAATTTTCCGGATTTCCCAATAAGTCAAATATTAATCCAGGATTTTTTCCAGCATTCCGGCAATTACGATCTGATTGTAGAGCAAACATTTTTTAGTGGAATTTCACCCGCAATGAGAAAGGAATATGCCAGCAAATGCTATTCGCTTCTTAAAGAAAATGGTAAAATAGCCGGATTACTTTTTAACCACGAGTTTCAGTCAAATGGCCCACCTTTTGGCGGAACTTTAGAAGAATACGAGAAAATTTTTGCAGAAAATTTTATTTTTAAAAAATTTGAAACCTCCTATAATTCAATCAAACCAAGGGCTGAACGGGAATTATTCTTTATTTTTCAAAAAAAATGATTTGTCACACACAATCATATTTCTGTATATTCGCTTTTGAAAGCGTTCATCAAACACCTTAATCTGATAACTTTTATGGAACACAAAATCTTAAAATCCTTTGGCGTTATAGCTAAAAAAGAAAATCTTGCATCTGTAGAACATGATACAAAAACCAATGCATTGGTGCTTGAATCACTATTCCCTTTTCCCGGATACAACGGCACTACAGTACCTGATAAAACAGATCCACGCTCACTGTTTCTGGTTACAGATGTCATATACAGCGATGACAAAATCATCCGCGCCGTGCAGCAAATCAAGAAAACTTTTCCCCATCATTTTGATGGTGCTCCAGGTCAGATCGACCTCTATAACAAGCCTGCCGGTGCTATTCGTTTGAAATATCTTTCTTATGAAAAAGTGGGTTCACTTGTAGCAGCATTTGAAGATCAGGGAATAGTTTTTATTAAAGATAAAAAAGTTGCTGAGTATACTTCAATCATCAAAATCTCAAAATATTTCCAGATCGAAAATAATTCAGAAGGAATTTATAGCGATATGAACTGGAAAGGAATGTATTATCTGCAGATTCCGATTAAACTACGTTGGGATAATTTCGAGAAAATTACCATGAGCATCAAGCACAATATCGATGACAATAACTTCGATGCAGCCTTAACCATTATGTACGATGAAGAAGGGGTAATTGATTTTGTTCGTATTTATGACGAGCAGTCCTGTCATGGAAAACTTATGTTCATCCGGGGTAAATATCTGGAAGCAATTAAATATTTATAAAGCCGTTTACTTTAATTAACTTGTTATATTAAAGTCTTTTATTGCTTGGATTATTTTCGCAATTGAAAACTCAAACTTTTTCAGTTTAAGTTTTCAATTGCGAAAATCCTTTCAAAAATAATTTGATATGTTTGAAGATATTATAAGGTTGTTTAATGAAACAGCCCTAAAGTTTGGTTTATCTGAAAGATATTCAGCTTTAGCGTCCGAAGGTGCTGCATTTATAGGATTGGTTATCGTAGCATTTTTCTTGTATTACGTAAGCTGGTTTGTCATTAAAAAAACACTGATTGTTTTTATCAGAAGGTCAGAAAACAATTTTGATGACATTCTGGTTGAAAACAAGGTGCTCTCGCGTGCTTCCTATTTTGTACCTTCATACATCATCAGCAAATTTGCACCTTATACCCTTCCAAGTTTTCCGGTTGCATTTGAATTTTTGCAAAAGTCGATTGAAGTTTATGTCGTTTTCGTTTGGATGATACTCCTCACAGCCCTGGTATCATCACTTTATCAGTTTTACAATACGCTTGATGTCTCAAAAAATAAACCAATTAAAGGTTTTACACAGGTAATAAAACTTGTAGTCTATATTGTCGGTGCTTTAATGATTATCGCAACTATAGTCGGGCAGAATCTGGGAAGTCTCGTTATTGGGTTAGGAACACTATCAGCAGTACTGATGCTGATTTTTAAAGATCCGATATTAGGTTTTGTAGGTGGTTTGCAACTTTCACTCAACGATATGGTTCGTATTGGCGACTGGATAAGCATGCCAAAATATGGTGCTGATGGAGATGTTCTTGAAATCACTTTAACAACGGTGAAAGTTCAAAACTGGGATCGCACTATCACCACAATTCCAACGTATGCGCTTGTTTCTGATTCGTTCACAAACTGGCGTGGCATGGAGGAAAGCGGTGGCAGACGCGTTAAACGTTTTGTAAACCTTGATATGGAAAGTGTGAAATTCTGCGACAGTGAGATGCTTGCAAGATTTCAAAAATTTCAGCTGATTAAAGCATATATCATTCAAAAGGAGGAAGAAGTTGCAGCCTACAACAAAGCAAATAAAATAGAAACGGAAAGTCTTGTAAACGGAAGAAGACAAACAAATCTTGGTGTTTTCAGAGCCTATCTTAAAGCTTATTTGATGGCACACCCAAAAGTGCATAAGGAAATGACGATGCTTGTAAGACATCTGCAACCCTCAGAAAAAGGTATTCCGATAGAAGTATATTTCTTCAGCAACAGACAGGCATGGGCTGAATATGAAGATCTGCAGAGCGATGTTTTTGATCATTTACTTGCTGTAATTCCTTTGTTCGACCTCAAAGTGTTTCAGATTCCATCTGGAAACAGCATTGAGAAAGCGATAAAAACATTGAACGAAAAAGCACAGGTAGGAAAGCTCTGAAAAGCTTTAATGCTGATCTTTTACAGGAATTCTGACTTTGAAAGAACTTCCTTTTTCAAGCCTACTTTCAGCCATAATCTGACCCTGATGCTGTTCAACAAACTCCTTGCATAAAATAAGTCCAAGGCCTGTTCCTTTTTCATTCTTTGTTCCTTTTAATGGATTTACTCCATCAATATGGAACAACCTGGAAATTGTTTCTTCTGACATTCCAGTTCCATTGTCTGATACAGAAAGCAGAAATTCACTGTCCTTTACAACTGCACTTATAACAATTTTACCTCCTTCAAAGCTGAATTTTATCGCATTCGAAACCAGATTTCGAATGATAGTCGAAATCATTTCCTTGTCGGCAAAAAGGCTCGTATTTTCAGGTATATTGAGCTCAATTTTGATAGATTTTTGTCCTGCACTTTCAATTTGAAGATCGACTATTTCCTGAATAAGCGTGTTGACATCAATCATTTCAGGGCTGAATTCAATTCTTCCACTCTGAATCCGTGCCCATTCAAGCAAGTTCGTTAGCAGAATAAACGCGTAATTTGAAGAACTATGGATAATATCCCCTATTTTTTCAATATTATCGAGATCATTGTCTTTGATTTTTTCTACCAAAATCTCGCTCAGTCCCAATATGCTGTTAAAAGGATTTATTAAGTCATGAGCGATAATATTGAAAAACGTGTCTTTAGTTTTATTGAGTTCATGTAAACGGGCCTCATTTTCCTTTAATTTTTGTTCTGAACTCTTTCGCTTGGTAATATCAGAAAAGCTCACAAGGCTTGCCCATACTTTTCCCTCTTTATCCTTTACAGGAGATCCATAAACTTCAAGAATCACCTGAGAACCATCGGGACGTTTGACCATCATATCATCGATAAAGGAAGGTTCTCCGGTGAGGGCTTTCAATACAGGCATTTCATCCGGAGGGTATGGCTCGCTGCTATCAAGTTTGTAAGCCTCATACACTTCTGATAAATTTTTTACTGAAGCATCCGGTAAAATTCCTCTGCCAAGCAAATCCAAGGCTTTTGTATTTGCAAGCAATGGCTTTCCTGAAGGTGATTCAACCATAAAGACGCCAATCTGTAAATTTTCGAGAAGTGTAGAAAATAACTCATTTTGCTTGAATAACTTATCTTCACTTTCTTTCAGCAACTTTTCCTGAGATTTTTTATCCGTAATATCTATAACAGTTACAAGACATTGATGAGGTTGGTTGAAAACAATACCTTCAATATGAACATACAATGGAGGGTTTCCATCAATTGCTAATCTTAACTCGGCAACTTGCTTGGTTTCATTTTCAAAAATTCTGGATAAGAAGCTTTTATAAACTTTCTTATCTTCCTGAGCAACGAAAGTATTAAATTTTTGATCAATCAATTCAGATCGTGGTTTTCCTAACATCTGGGCAGCGCTTAAATTAAGTGCTTTGATATCAGATTCAAAATCAAGGGTGAAGTAGCCTGAAGGAGAGAACTCGTAAAGTGCTTTGGCAGCTTCTGTGTCTTCAAGTGCTTTCTTTAATTCACTGTTTTGCATCTCCAGCTCAATTTGATGCACCTCAAGCTCATGCACCAATTTTAAAGCATCAAGCTTTTTAAATGAGGGGCTTTTTTGATACTGCAGATTGAATAAGGCTTTTTCTGCCTTTTGCCGAAGCAGGGATAAACTGTCAATTAACGCTTCCTTATTTTTCATGGTTTCTGTTTGGTTGGTTCAAATTCATGTAAAAATAATTGAAGTATGGTTTTGAAAGTTTCCTTGTTTATTTCTAACCTATGCTGCTACTTATTGATATTGAAAATTATTGTCAGGTCAATAGCATTTTGTTAATGGTATTGAGGATAAAAGTAATTCAAATTTTTATTCCTTAAACACAGAATTTTCCTTTTCGCCTAGTTTAATCAATAATTGTTTGATTTCATTCTTAAGATCAAGAATTTGGTCCTCACTCCTTTCCATCAATTTATCAAAGAGTGTAAGTTCGTCTACTTTAAGTTTTAAAATTTGTTCTGTACGCTTGTTTTTGGTAATATCAACAACCGTCACAAGGCACTTTTGCTCGTCTTCTGAAACAATGCCTTCCACTAAAACGCTTCTAGCCTGATCACTTTTTACGATCAGCCTTATTTCACACTTTTCTTTAATTTTTGAGTTAAATAGTTTGTTGATGAATTCATTGAAAATAAATTTAGTATCCAACGTAACATATTGAACGAAACTTTTATTTAGAAGATATCCACGCTCTAAGCCAAGCATTTTTGCACCAGTAAGATTTAACTCACTGATAGCAGCTTCCTTGCTAAGTGTAAAATATCCGGTATGGGCAAATTCATAAATCTCAGCATATTTGTCATTCGATTTTTTTGATGCATCCCTTGCTTTTTTCAACTCGTCGTTTTGCATTTCCAGTTCAATCTGATGAACATCAAGCTCATGAAGGAGTTTTTGTATGTCACCTTCATTCAAGGCTGTTTTCTTAGCTTTTCGAATCCTGATTGCTTTTGCTTTCGCTTTTTTTTCAAGCATTTCTTCGGCCTTCTGACGAAGCAAAAAAGCTTCCTCAGCATTCATTTTCCCGTTTTTCATTATTTATGTAGTATATAGTTTATTTCTAACATTTGCCTGGCTTGCCTGATCTGAAATTTACCAATTCGAGCCATAATCTCTTTAAACAAAAATTTAATAGTCAGTTGCTCGTAAAGGTAATCAATTTTCCGAACTAAGTGTACTCAAAAGTATTTCATGGTCTTTCATTTTCGTTCTTGTGCTTAATTATTATTAGACACAAATATTTCATTTATAAGCAATTAAAAAATATACGTCTGAAATATCAATCTATATTTTATTCCAAAAGATTTGACCCAAAAACAATGAAATCAACTTCGGTTCCCATCTCATCAAAAATCTTGTGAACAGTCCATTCTATGTGAATGATTTCTCCCTTCTCATTTTTAATATTGCTAACGAAACAATTTTCAGCACTATCATTCATTATTTTTTTAAGTTCCTCAATAAGATTATTTATTGATTTCTCGGGTATAAAAAGTTTCGAAAAGCTTTGACCTATCACTTTGTCACGGCTTCTTCCCAGGAGCTTTTCAGCATTGGGATTGAATTCGATTACACTACCTTCTGAAGACAAACTTATAATGGCGCTTGGAATGGTCTGGATGAAACCGCGAAGCATCAATTGTGACTTTTTGAGTGCAATCTCTAAAAGTTTTGAATTTGTTATATCAATGAATGTAATAACCAATCCATCGATCTTATCCTGAAAAGTGCGATAAGGCATTATACGGATCTTATACCACCGCTTATCGAATGTAACTACATCTTTCTCAACGAATATCAGTGTGCGCAGCACTTCCTTCGAATCGTTCAGTAAATCAGGATAATCGAGTTCATTCACCTGATCGGTAAATAGCCTTCCGATATCACTGGATCTTAGTTTAAATATCTTGGTAGATGGAACAGTAAATTGTCTTATTTTCAGTTCTCTATCAAGAAATAGTGTTGCAATCTCGATACTGTTAAGAAGATTATTCATATCGTTGTTCACCCTTGCATAGTCATCCACTTTGCTCTGCAGTTCCGCATTCACAGTATGAAGTTCTTCGTTCAGGCTCTGCATTTCTTCTTTTGAGGTAGTCAGCTCTTCATTGGTCGATTGCAATTCTTCATTGGTTGATTGAAGTTCCTCGTTGGTCGATTTCAGCTCCTCCTGAGAAGTCTGCATTTCTTCCCTGGCACTTTGCAATTCTTCCTTTAATCGCAGCGATTCATTCTCTAATTCAGTCTCGTAATCGCTGCTGTTATGTTTTTTTGCTCTTACTTTTAATTGTTTGACTTTCATTTTTGAAGCGTCAGTAAATATAACGAGTATTTTTCCTTGTAATGCGAGTGGCTTTTCAATTTGCTGAAGGGTAACATCAATTGTATATTCATGTTCATTGCTCCCGATAAGGATATTGTTTAATACTACTTTTTCATAATTTTGCTTTGCTTTTCTGAAAGCCGCAGGCAACTCATTGCGCAAACCCTTTCTCGCCATCGCAAAAAGGTTCATATTCGCTTTTCCGGCTGCAGGTTCAAGATATTTGCCTGTACTTCCCGTAATATAAAGAATATCGCCCTGATCGGTGACCAACACGCTGGAAGGAGAATATTGCTGCAATAGAATTTGGTCGGTAAGACTTTGAATATTATCAGGAACTTTCGTGGAGGTCAGATTCTTCCCTGTATTTGTTTTAGTGATGGAAAAAGAGCCCGGGAAATCAAAAAGATCTTCTTGTTTAGGGAATCCTGATTTCATATATATCCTTAGTTTCGAATCAACTAAGGTGTATAATCTACTTTGGGCACTATTGGTTTCTGCACTTCCTAAAATCAAAACTCCACCATTGTTAAGGCTGTAATGAAAAAGTGACAAAAGTTTTTTTTGCAGATCAGGCTCCAGGTATATAAGTAAATTGCGACAAATAAGGATATCGAGTTTAGTAAAAGGAGGATCTTTAATAACATTCTGAGGTGCAAAAACAATCATTTCACGCAATTCATTGGTCACGCGATATTGTTCTTCGTTCTTCGTGAAAAACCGATTCAACCGATCCTGAGATACATCCCCCAATATATTTGCCGGATAAATACCTTTTCGAGCAATTTCAATGGCATTGACATCAAGGTCTGTTGCAAAAACTTGCAATGACAAATTTATTTCAGGCTTCAATTTATCAATAACTTCTTTAAATGTCATTGCCAGTGAATACGCTTCTTCTCCGGTTGAACACGCTGGTATCCAAGCCCTTAACATATAGCTTTGTTTACAATTACTTAACAATGAAGGCAGTACTTTCTCTTTTAAATGATCCCAAACATCACTATCGCGGAAAAAACTTGTTACACCAATCAATAATTCTTTGAAAAGAATATCAATCTCAGACGAATTTTCCTGCAGATATCTCACATAGGACGCGATCTTCGAAAGCTGATGAATCCCCATACGTCTTTCAATTCGACGATAGAGCGTATTTTTTTTATACTGTGAAAAGTCATGACCAGTTTGAGCACGCAGTAAAATGACAATTTTTTCGAGAGAACTGCTGTCTTTTTCCGACTCCTTTATGGATGCTTCGTGGAATGGCTGATCAAGCAGTTTGATAAGCTTTGAGGGCAACTCATTGGGCGGTGCAATTATATCCACAACAACCGATTCTATTGCTGAGCGCGGCATGCTATCGTATTTTGATGATGACGGATCTTGAACAAGCACAAAGCCATTGGACTCTTTTATTGCTTTCAAACCCAAACTCCCGTCTGATCCCATGCCGGAAAGAATAATTCCAATTGAATTTTTATTTCTGTCAGCAGCAAGTGACCTGAAAAACAAGTCGATAGGAAGCCTCAATCCGCGTGTTTCCATAGGCTCAAACAGATGCAATGAATTATTCAGAATCGACATGCTTGAGTTTGATGGAATTACATAAACACAATTTGGTTTTATCTGCATGAGGTCAGTAACAGTAAAAACCTTCATTTCAGTAGTTCTTTGAAGTATTTCGCACAGAATTCCTTTGTAATGTGGATCCAGATGCTGAATAACAACAAAAGCCATTCCGGTATTATGAGGCACATTATTAAAAAACTGTTCCAATGCTTCTAAACCTCCGGCTGAAGCCCCGATACCGACAACAGGTATTTTTACTATTTCTGCTTCCGAATTATCAGTAGATTTTTCTTCACTGGATTGTGTTGTAACCGCTTCTTGTTTGATTTGTTTTTTCATAAACTTTCTTTTATTGACAGGCACAAAGATATATTACTACAAATCAATGCTTTAAGTTTTCAAAATGATTATATTTATTGAGGTTATTTTTCATATTGGTAAAATTACATCATACAGGGATATAAAAACATTTTTCATGTAAAAAAGTTATGACAATTCAAGTTAAAATTTAAAATATTCAATTTCAACTTCCTAGAAGATCCCTCAGAAGAAAGCACAAATATTTTTCAATTTTTCTTGCAGTTTCAAAAAAAGGTCTTACTTTTGCAACGCTTTAGGGCAATAAGTTCTTTGGTAAACGGATCGGTAGTTCAGTTTGGTTAGAATACGTGCCTGTCACGCACGGGGTCGCGGGTTCGAGTCCCGTCCGGTCCGCTCTTTAAGATTTGAAATCTTACAAAAACGCTAATTTCAAAAAAATTAGCGTTTTTTTTTGTTTACATAACCTCCATTTTTTTCTTCAATTCCCTTGTTCACTTTCCAGATATTCTAAAGTTGACCGAATGAAATGACTTTTGTTTTAATGCTGAATAAAGGTTTACAACCTGATGATAATGTCCGGCCAGTCCTAGCTGCATTGCCCGAGTATGATCCAGATAATCACAAAAACGATAATGGTGCCGAGGCAACCGCCACCCAATTTCGATGCTCCGTATCCTGAAATTAATCCTCTAAATAAATTGTTCATTTGAGATAATGTTTATTGAGTGAATAGTAAAGACTTATAACATACCAAAGGTGGGCAATTCAAAAAAGGAAATTATTACACAATTCTATCAAAGTTTTGCATCATTCACGCGTTCTGACTGCTAATAGCGGACCTTTAAAGCAATGTTTCCAAGAGATCTGAATTCTTCCTGATTTGTAAATATTGCACGACCTTTTTTGGAAATGACTTCCCAGGCGATCTCGCTTGTGATGTCATCAATCACACCGTGTTGGGTAACATCATCAACCTGAAGGAATGAATTTTGACCATTCATTTTTACGGCCTGATGATAATCATCATGGGTAATCAGTAAATCCCCGCGACCAGCCTGAACCGCATGAAAAATATCCAGCAAATCGGTAATAACCAACCCTTTAACCGCTGCATCTTTCATCTCCTGTATAGCATTGACTCTGCCCTTTTCCTGAAGTTTGCTAACAATTTGCCATGCTTCACCTGCAATTGAATGACTAGACGAATCGTTGGTGTTTATATTAAAGTTTCCAATATAAATGGAAGGCTTATCAGCAACTTTCAGCAGACTGCTCCAGTTCTTTTCGGTGCAAATCACTACCACATTCATAGCAGTTTTATGGTGAATTTTCAATACTGCTTTGTCAACCTGATTGAAAAATTCGCAGATCATGTTGTCAACTTGCTTTCCATCTTTCGATTTATCAGGGTTGGTCAGGAAAAATGGGTTTTCAGCAAAAGGAAACTCATCACCTTTTATTTCTCCGGCAATACTGTCATTAATGACCCTTAGCAACCGAACCCCTGATTGAGACAGCACAAGGATGAGATATTCTTCAATGCGGTTAAAATCTTTGATAAGCGGTTTGATGACAAAATATTCGGTCACCGAGACAACATTCTTCGAAATTGGCCATAAAGATTTAACGATTTCCGTTGTTTCATCTGAAAGAAAAATATGAACACTCTCCAAATTATGGTTTACATCGATATTCTGCTCCAGATTATCAATCTTTTCGAGCAGATTGTTTATTTCGTGCTGACCAAATTCGTTCTTTACATGCTCATGCGCCTCTTTTATAAGTTTCCTTAACTCAACAACATCTTGCTGATTACCGTCACTCGTGCGGTGCGTATTCATCGATATCGTCACACAGGGGTTTCCTTTTTCTGAGGCAAGTTTTTCTATTTTTTCTTTTTGCATTCCACTTAGTTTAAAAGTAATTATTCAGGGATATTAAAAAATTTGCAGACATCTTTGTAGGGCATGTTTTTCAGCTCATTTTCGGTTATGCTATTTAATGATTTGGATTTCAATGCTATAGTATTCCCCGGAATTGCAATGAAACGAAATAGATTCCCCGTTGTAGATGGCATTGAAATCATATCAGAGGTAAATTCTATGGTTTTGTATTCCGGAATTAAGAAACTCCAGTTTGCCCCGACTGCATAAGCCGGTAAAGGTCTCACTGCATTCGATTCATACAAATCTCCATTTAAAGATACATAAGCGAGAATAACTCCATTCTCTACAATATCCGCAGTTAAATCGGGCGCATTTACACCAAAATACCAATCACCAGCATTTCCTGACCAGGCTGATGGAGTAAACCACTCCGAATAATAGACAGTGGCATTGAGCCCATCGAGCCCATCATCTCCATCTTTTCCTTTACAACCGGCTAATACAAGCATTAAAAATGCTATGAGCAAATACAAATTACTACTTTTTGCTTTCATCTGTTTTTGTGTTAAATTTAAAAAGTACTACTCTAAAAAATTCGTTTGCAGCTTACACCATTTGTAAAAAAATGGTCGTAAAACGTTTCATAGTTATACAATGGTAATGCCAAATATTCCGATTAGACAACTTCGTCCCGACTATCGGTAGGGGCTGTTTTATACCAAAGTGAATTATAATGAATCCAAAAGCTGTAATGGTATAATGCCGATGGATAGAAATGTTAGGCCAATTGAGTGAGCGGTAATTGGACTATTACATTTCTCCTTCCGGCAATAAAGTGCAATCGGAACAATTTCAAGTTTTATTCAGAGCTTTTAGGGGTTCCACTTTGTATTTGTACAACATCAAACTCAGCGATTGGTAATAGTTTTTTAGAATTTCAAGATTTATTTCCGGATTTTCTTCCTTGGGAATTGTCACAGGCATTTCTTCTAAAAACTCAGACAATTCAGGATATTGCTCCCTGATAGTCATGGTAACTTTCAGGATTTTTGAGTTCAAATCCTTTTCAATTTCTGTGTAGCTCATGTCCTGTTTGTTTAATATCTGAATATCGCCGCCAAGCCTGTTTCTGAAGGTATTTTTTCAGTTGGAAGCACCATAACCTGCCCTCCCATTTTCGTTACCAATTCTGCCATATCGTCAAGCAGATCATCTACTTTCGGATTTGCTATATCCTTTTTTTGTGTATTGCCAGTAACCAAATTTGTTATCCGAACCGCAATTATCCGGTCTGCTTCAATGAGCAGTGTATCAACTCTGCCCTCAACAGCAGCTACAGCTACTTCCTTTATATCATCACTGCCTTTTCCATTTGCCTTTTCCTGTTCAAACCTCGACACAAAACTTTCAAGTTTCATTAAATACTCTGGCTCCATTATTTCCCAGGCAAGATTTGCAAGCTTGTCTGTCGAAATTGATGTCGGGTTGATCGCAATACTTTTGGAAAGCAGCAATGGATTTTTATTTACTTTTTGAAACAGGCTAAAATGTTCTGGTAAAGCAGCAAGAATAAGCGGTAAACCAGTAGGTTTTGAATACCTTTCGTAAATATTACCGGCTACCACACGAAAAAACCTTTCAGCGTCTTTGTCCACTTCATCCTTTCTGCCACCATGACCGTGGTGCATGCTTGAGCTTTCTCCACCTGCGCCACCGTATGATGCAACAGTCGAATGCTTGTCGGTCAGTTCATCTCCCAATGCATCTGTAATGGTACCGGGAATATCAGGCTGAAGCTCTATCTCTGTAAGCGAATGACGGTTGCCTTCAAAAAGGCGGATATCATGAAGACTTAATCCCAGAACATGATATCTGTCAGACGATTGCAGATACTGCCTGAGTGGTTTTGTATGGAAACTATCGGCCACCATTGCCAATTCGTCAACTGATATTGGCAAACCCACGATTTTTAACAATCCACTCGCGCTAAAAACGGCCAAACCTTCAGAAGTATGATTCCATAAACTGCTATCATTAACAAGGGCTTCCAAAGGTTCAATATGTTTTTTTACTTCGCCGGCTGAATATTTTTGAGAAAGTGATTCTTCCAATTGTTTGAGAAGGTTCTTAAATCTGATGGGATCCTGAAGATTTTCCGGATGACTGCGATGAGTAGGCATATAAAGAGATATGCATGGCGTCTGATCTATTGTCAGGAGTTCCTGAATGAATTCTTTGTTGAGTAATTCCATAATTTTATTCTTTTTTTATATTAGTTACTTTGATTTTATTATTGATTCACATTTGATAAGGCCTCATTAGATCCACAGCTATTTTCGATGCTGTTTAGATAAACCTGCATGCCTTAGAACGCGTTCATTTGAGTCTTTTCACATCATTCATCAATATACGGCTGAACGTTTTTTGCCTGAATCCTGATTTCTGTGTCTCTGTTTCGTATTGAATACTTTTAAACTTCTTCTTTCGTAATTGCCTTTTTATCTACTCCCAAATTTGCCAGCTGTTTTTCTATCGCTACCATCATAGGTGGTGGGCCGCACAGGTAATATTGGTTGTCGAAACCGGTAAAGTTCGCTTCTAAAAATCCTTCATCTATTTGTCCGTGTGCATATTCATCTGCTTTTTCATCAGATAATATATTGATGAAATTTTCTCCCAACAACGCTTCAAATTCGAGAGCAAGTATGATATCATTTTTCGTTTTGTTGGCAAAAATGAGTTTGTTCTCACCTGTTTCATTCTTTGATTGCAGGTACCTGAAAATACATATAAACGGTGTGATACCGGCGCCACCGGCAATAAATACACCTTCGCCCTTGTATTCAATTGCACCAAAAACATCATGCAGAATTAGCTCATCATTTTTGTCCAGTTGCAGCATTTCGTTGGTGACTCCTTTATGTGAAGGATAAGTTTTGATGATAAATTCAAGAAAATCGCTATCGGGCAACGATGTGAAAGAGAATGGCCTTTTTTCACCGTACCAGCCATCTTTGTTTATTGCAATTTCGGTTGCCTGTCCGGGGCTGAAGTTGTACTTCTGTGGTCTTTCAGTTACAATTTGCAAAACATCATGGGTGATGTGTTTGACTGATTTGATCTTTACGAGATGTTGTTCCATATCAAAATATTTCTTTAGTTTTTAAACGATGGTTAGTGCGATTTATATTCTTGATTAATTTAAGGGCAATATCCGAACCTTTAAGCGTAAATGTTTTACAGAATTACCAGGAATACTTACATCATTCTCATGTTGCATCGTATCATAGTTTAACAATTATTCAAGCAAAAACATGTAGCTATATACTTATTATGCTTTGTATGAGATATTTACATTAAGTATCTGAAAGAACCTGTGATTCTGCTTTTTCAATGTGTGCAATTCGTGCAATTTCTTTGGCAATGTTTTCAGGCGAAAGAATATAGTCGATGCACCCGCTGGCTATAGCGGATTCCGGCATGTCGGGATATGCTGCTGTCTCCGGTTTTTGAGCGATGGTAATGCCACCAACTTCCTTTATGCCACAAAGTGCTTCTGCACCATCACCATCATAGCCTGAAACTATAACTGCGATTAATTTGCCGTCCCAATTCTGAGTGAGAGAGCGCATGAAAACAGTGATTACATCGGGCCACCCCCACGGTTTTGAGATCGGCTTTAGACGAAACTCTCCGTTAAGAACATGTAAATCACGTTTTTCAGGAATGATGAAAACATGATTAGGGACGATGTCTAATTTCTCCTTAATCAATCTGACAGGCATCACGGTGGAACTAGGTAGAATTTCATGCAACATGGTGGCAACTGTTCTAAGGTGATTAACTATTACGATTGCGACACCCAGGTCGGATGGCAGATTTTTCAATAACCGCCTATAGGCATCCAGCCCACCGGCTGAACCTCCAACACAGACGATTGGAAAGTCTTTTGCAGAGTTTCTCGTTTTCATATTTTATGTCTCCAAATCAGCCTGAAAAGTAAAACAACTTGTCTCAATCACAGAATAGTATTCTCAAAAGCGCAAAGCATTTGTCAGCCGACTCCGGCTTTAATCTCTCTTTTTTGTCGGGATCAGAAACACCGGAATCCGGGTTTCTTTCAGCACTTCCTCTGTAACGCTTCCAACAAGGATATTCTCCAACCATTTTTGGCTATGGGAACCCAGAACAATAACATCGGCTTTCATTTCTTTTGCAGTCTCCAAAATGGTGCCCGCAATGGCTCCTTCGTTTACAACTGTCCGGATGTTTGCATCCCCCAAATGTTGTTTGGTTTTGTCGAGGAAAAACTGTGCAGCATTTCTGAGTCCATCAACGGTATCAAGTTGCATTTGGGATGAATCAATGTATCCGGCAAATCCCAAAACAGGCGAAAATCCGGTTGAAGTATAATAGGTTGAATCGGCTATTACATGCAACAAAGTAACTTCGGCGCCCATCGATTTTGCCATTGAGAAACCTTGCTCTGTTACCATTTGTGCCGTTGGGTCATAATCTACTGCAATCAGTACATGTCTAAATTGAATTGTGTTCATAATACAGGTTTATTTTTGAAATTAATGATGTCATTTAACGAGTACAAAATAATAGCGTAATTGCTACCTGGTTGTTACAATAGTTTTATAAAGAATTACATGATTTACATGTTTTGGGAAAAGTTGGAATTCCAAAGATGAAGACAAAAGACTGAAATGGCCAGAAGGAAATCCGATTATCGTAACCTGGAATCGAAAGATGGAGGACGCAAATCAGATGTAAGGAAATACGCGAATGATGTAAGTTTTTCCCGAACTTCTGTAAGGGCTTTGATTGCAAAATTTGGCATCTTTGGCACGCTATGATACGAAATATATTTTTGAAAATTTTAATTGGAATTGTCGCTTTTGCGCTATTGATTATGCTAATAGCTGTGATTTTTGTTGAGCCTTGGGCTGCAAAAAAAATTCAGTCAGCATTTAATGATAGCTCCGAAAAATATCATTTGGAAATTGATAAGGTTTGTATCTCGATTTTTAAATCAGAGATAGAGCTTGAAAGTATTACTATGGTTTCAAAGCCTCAGCATGACAGTCTGACAAGACTGCAAGCTGAAATTGGCTCCATAAAATTCAAGGGCATTAAACTGTTCAAAGTGTTGTTCAAGAATGACATTGATGTCACGGAAGTAATCATTTTCAACAGTCGTGTTGCAGGAAAATTCCCATTTCGGGAAAAAACTGGGTCTAGTATAGTTTCGCCGCTAAACGTTAGCATTGAAAATCTGATTTTTGACCAATTGGATGTAAACATAGAAGATGAATTGACTTCTCAGGCATTTTCGCTGAATGATGCTGTTTTGAATGTAAATGATTTACAGCTTGCTAAACTTGATACCCTTTCAAAGGATATTTTCGAGCAATTGGATTTCAAAGCACAGAAATATGCGATGGTCTCGGCTGACAGTATGTACACAATAACAGCCATTGGCGTTGACTATTCTGCAATTTCCTATATTCTGGCTATTGACAGTTTCTCTGTTAATCCGAATTACAGCAATTACGAATTCACTGCCAGACATCAATTTGAAATCGATCGAATCGAGGCCGGACTCAGCCAGATTTCAGCTTACAACTTTTCTGCCACTGACTATATAAAATCAGGAAACCTGGTAAGTTCATATGTCAAAATCGGAAAATTGGAGATGAACATTTTTCGCGATAAACGCAAAGAATTCAATCATGTGAAAAAAACCGCATTTCAGGATATACTTTACAACTATCCAGCTAAGATCAGTATCGATTCTATTGGAATTTTGAGTGGCGATATAAGTTATACCGAACATGCCGAAAAAGCTAACGAGCCCGGCATTATCACATTTGAGAAACTGAATGCGCTAGTTTTCAATATTTTAAACGATACAATTTACAAAACCGAAAAAGCTTTTATAGGATTCAATGCTGAAGCTTTTTTAATGGGAAAAGCCAAAATAACTGCTCATATGAAGGGAAGGCTGTTCGACAACCAGAACACATTTGATGTGGATGGAACACTTTCAGGAATGGAAGCTATGGAGCTGAACCCCATGTTAGAGAAAAACGCATTCATATATGCAACATCAGGGAGAATAGAAGCGATGAGTTTCAGCTTTAGGGCGAACAACACCAAAGCTTCCGGCCAAATGAAACTGCGCTATGAGGGATTGAATGTTGCTGTTAAGAATAAAATGACGGATGATACTACCGCCCTAAAAGAACGGGTGATATCAGCAATAGCCAATTTGATAATCATGCATTCGAACCCTATGCCGGGCGAAGAGCTTAGGCAGGGAAATATTGATTTTGAAAGAGATCCTGAAAAACGGTTTTTTAACTATTGTGCCAAATCAATTATGTCGGGCGTTAAAAGCAGTGTTACCAAAACCCCTGAAACACGAAAGGATAGCAGGAAACAAAAAAAGGACAATTCATAGTTTTGCGGGAAATATACTACTTGATAAAGTCACAAAATCTGCTTTATTCCCGGCTAATTTCAATCCAACGCTTTTGAAAATAGCCTTTGTGCAAATTTATTTCGATAGTTTCTTTCAGGTTTCTTTGAAAATCTTTGTTGTGGTGGTTTACAAAAATATGCTTGTCAACTCCATAAATTGCCAGCTTCACAACAAAGTTACCCTGCGAGCTTCCCGATCTGGGAGAATAATAAGCCTCCAAAACTGTTGCATATCTCTTCTCAGGAATTGAGCCATCGCAATGAATGTTCATCCAGGAAACGACACCTGAAACTGCAAGATAGATTCCAATTGCTGCCATCGACCCCAAAACGAAAAATGTTTTGAAACATTTTTTGTTTCGTTTTTGGTATGAAGTCCGGCTTGCGACAAAAAGCGGAATCGAAAACACAAAGATTGAAATGAACCAATATTTAAGTTTTATTGCATACAGACTGTCAATTTCAGCAATGAAACTTTTTTCTCCTCCCATGACGAAATAAATAAACACACCGCCAATAAGTATGAGAAGCGTTAAAAGGAGCATGACCATTGGCAAGTAGGAAGTTTCTGCCTCCTTTTTATTGAGCATTTCATTCAATTTCCGGTCTATAACTATCAGTGGATCATTGATGTTTTCAATGTAATCAGCTTTTCCAAAAATCAAAGCAAAAACAGGTTTTATGCGTTCGCTTGTTGATGAGTTCCCAAACTTTGGCATCATGGTAAAAAGCAGCGGAAAGGCAAAGCCTTGATAAACGATGGCCAGTGCCAAAATGTTTATATCCTTGCTGCCGAGCTTCCAGTTGGTCCTATCCAATGACAGCCGAAGGGAGGCTCATGGGGCAGCAGGCTACTAACCGGGCTATGAGATCTGTATCAAGCACGTACCCTGCCATGAACCGCGTTGTATCCTTCTTAGCAAAGAATCACTGCTTGCCTTTGTTTCAAAGCTTAAAGCCAGCTTTTCAAAACATACTGTTTGAACCCTGCATAACGCACTAATAAATAAGCCAAAGAACTTTATTCGGGCTAAATTCATGTTTTGCCCAAAAATTTCGACACGAATTGAAACTTAAACACCATTTTTATTCAATTCTCAATACTTGGTGTTCGTGTGTCTTGTTGTCATATGACGGAAATATTTCTTACAAGAAACAGAATGTCAGTATTTTAAAACATATTTTGAGTATTAGTTATCAACAAGTCATTAACATATATATTTGACATTCAATTGATTAAAAATTTGCATGTACTAAATGAAATTTATCATACTTTCCCCTAGTTTACGATTTCTTTGATTTGTACCTAACGATAAGCATTTTATTTATCGTTTCTTGCATGGAAATAATTGGAAGAAACCGGGGAATGTTGAACAAAATGAAGTTGGACTATGCCGCCAGGTTATGGGGATTAGTTGATTTAGAATGGTTTAGGGTTTAGGGTTTAGGGCTGGCGCAGATATGGGTTAGAGGGGTTTACGGGTTAACGTTTAGAGATGGCGCAGCAATTGGTTATGAGATCTAGGGACTTGAGAGAACGAAGCGTGGGGGCGAAGGGGTGACTAGAGCGATGGGTTGACTTAAGCAACTTGAGCGAGTTAGGCGACTTGAGCGGATTTAACGATGTGGGTGTGGTTCGAGGTAATTAAAACATGGGTTTGGAGGGGTGTCTAGGAATTTGGCAATTGCTACAGTAAAAAATTGATAGCGGATTCCAGGGTTGTGAACGTTTTAATGTTAAAATTCAGTTTTTTATTTGCTGTATTTTCGAACATCAATGAAAATAAAGTTTCGTTGGGTCCATCCACAATAACTGCATTCCGCTTGTCCTTTAGAATGTCCTTCAAGAATTCGAGAAATGCATCAACGATGGGTTTGTCTTTGATGCTGAATGCAAATCTGGCGTCCTGGTAATCACTGATCAGATTGTAGTTTTCACGGCAAAATTCAGGCATGAGGATGAGTTGCTCCCAGACTTGTCGTATTTCTTGCCGTACGATTGTGCCTGAATGCCTGTAGTGAATGTACTTCTTTTCGTGGTTAATTTCCAAAGAGTAATTCATAGCTTGAAATGGTTTGATATTCAGATATAACTTTTCAATAGGCCGGAGATGGTTGAGGATTAATCTGTTGAAGAATTACTCAATAGCCTGTCTCACAGTAGTGGAGGTATGTTGTCAGGTTTAAAAATGTCATTTCTGTTCAAAATTAAGAAAGGAGCGCTAATGATACTAAATAGACATATAAATCCTCTGAATATGGAAGAAGAAATACTCACTGAAAATAGACCAATCCTTCTCTGATGGCATATTTTACCAATCCCACGGTATTTTTGGTTTTGGTCTTTGCCATTATGTTTTTACGGTGTGTTTCTACGGTCCGTTCGCTGATGAAGAGTTGTTCAGCAATCTGAGAATTGGAAAGTTCTTTCGAGATCAGATAGAGAATCTCGAGTTCACGTTTTGATAGCTTGTTCTGGTTCATATCTTTAAACTCCTCGGAGTCAATGGTGCCTACTTTTTCAAGAATCGTATTCCGGATTTCAGCATCCCAGAATTTGCCGCCATTAGCCACCGTCTTAATTGCTTCAACCAAAACCTGCATATCTGCAGATTTCAAAACATAGCCATTGGCTCCGCTTTGTATCATTTTCTGAATGTACAATATATCCTCAAACATGCTAAGGGCAAGAATTTTTGCTTTCGGATTTTTTTCTTTTATTAACCTTGTTAGTTCAATGCCGGTCATATCAGGCATGTTTATATCCATCAGGATTACATCAGGTTCTGTAGCAGGTGGCTCGTTGAGGAATTGCTTTGCTGAGTAGGCATGGCCTACCACCTCCATTTCATTGTTTTCCTCAAACAGAGATATTATGCCTTTGATAAAAAGCTTATGATCGTCAACCAGATACAACTTTATCTTTTTCATCTTTCATTTTTGTAAAATCGCCGTTGGGTAGCTCCATAATGATTATGGTTCCCCGGTTCGGCTTGCTGTCAATAAAAAAATTACCTCCCATTCCTTCAATGCGAGTTGCTGCATTTTTCAAACCCTGTCCATTATTTCCTGAAGTTGACGGGTCGAATCCCACACCATTATCCTCGATGATGATGGTGATTTCCCTGCCATTCTTCAAAACCTCAATATTCACAACTGAAGCGTTGGCATGGCTGATGATATTGTTCATCACTTCCAGTATTGCCCTGTACAGCGAGTGCTCAACAAATGAATCTACCCTATTGTCCCAGCCATTCATACTCAGGTGAACATCAAAATACTGCAGATTCTGAAGCCTGATAACAAGATCTTTAACTGCTGACTCAAATCCTTTTTCAATTAACACGAGAGACACCAGATTTTTGGAAATATTTTTCATCTCTTTTAAGATGTCATCAAGATTGGTGGCAGCGCTTTTTAAAAGTTCTTTTCTCTTATTGGGGCTAAGGCCGTCTTCTCTTAGTATGTTGGTAATATTCAGTTTCACAATGCCCAGCAATGGACCAAGGCCATCGTGCAGCTCCATGCCTAAACGCTTACGCTCCTGGATTTCGGCTTCCAGCACTGCTTTGGTCATTTCAAGGGAATGTCTTATTTTGTTCTCATAGGCCTGTTTTGTCTGCTTTTGCCTGTTTTTATTGATAAGGTAGTAATAGATAAAGGATAAAATGATCAGAAGGGCAAAGAATGAAATAATGGCAATATGCATTTGATTCCTCTGGCTGGCAATATGCATATTTTGTTCTGCAATAAAAATCTGTTGCTTCTCCTTATCCCTGTTTAACTCTTCAATTTCAAGGCGATACATCTGATTGGCATGAGATTGAGCCTGGAACTCCGATTTCTGTTCAATAGACAGGTTTCTGTAGTTTAGTGCCTTTTCAAACTCTTTCCTCTCATGAAAAATCAGTGAAAAAACTTCATTAATCTCGTATTCAAGTTTTTTATTTCCAATTTTAAGGGCAATGTCATAAGCGCTCCTGGTAAAAGTAAATGCCGAATCCAATTCCTTAAGCCTGAGGTAGGCTTTCGCTATTTCAATTTGGGCTAATGATCTCCCTTGACTAAAACTGATCTGGCTTGATAATGAATCACTTTTAAGATAATAAGCGATCGCATTTTTGTGATCACCCAGATCCGAGAAAAGATTTCCTTTTTCAAGAAGAGCATTTGCTATTATAGAATGATCGCTTACTTGAGTTCCGATTTTTATTGCCTGATCAATAAAATATTCAGCAGAATCGGGCATGTTAACAGCCCGGTAATAACTCCCAAGACTGTTTGAAGCACTAGCAATTCCTGGTTGCTCATTCAGTTTCTGAAGCATATTGTAAGCCATATCAAGATAGGTTTTGGCCGTTTCAAAAGCCTCAACTCTAAGATAGATAATTCCAATATTTATTTGCCCCCTTGCAAAAAAAAGTGAATCTTGCCCTTGTTCACGTATACTTTTTGCTTTCAACAGGTAGGTCAAAGCTTCTGTATTTAAACCCAAAGTAGCGTAAACTACGCCAATGTTATTATTAGAATTGGCAATCTGATTGCCTATGTTGTATTTTATGGATAATTGAAGACTTCGGAAAGAATATTCGAGGGCTTTGTTATAGTCAGATTGAAGAAGGAAAGATACTCCCAATATGTTAAAATAACGAATTTGGGCAATTTCATTTTGTTGCTTTTCAAAGCGTTCAATAGCTTTATATGCCAGCACCCTGGCACTGTCCGGGTCGTAATATAACAAATCCCAGGCTCTATTAAAATCTTCTATTTCCACTGAGTCCTGGAAGAAAAAATCAAGGTCGTGAAAATAGGTGGCCGGACTTTCCACCAATTGATCTTCATAAAACATTTTCCAATCTGTCAGGAAAACAAAAACCAGGATCAGTAACGCAACAAAAAGAACTGCTGCATTACGGAAGGACATGGAAAAAATATAATTCTTACCAGGTAGGTTCATGTTTCATCAGGATGACGTGTATATAAAGTTGTAGCAAAGTAAAGACTTATTGATTGAACGGGCAATACCAGTTTTTTGGTATATTGATTGAAAAGCATTATGCATAGATAATCAATAGCATAGAAAAATACCAAAAAAATGGTATTGTAGGGGGATAGCAAAGAAAGGATATTTGCAATACCGCATTCTATCAAAGAATTGCTTTGAATTTAAATAAATACGCAAATCAAAAACCAAAACAATGAAAAAGATTACCTTGTTTCTAATGTTGATATCAATGAGTTTTTTGGCATCAGCACAGAATACAACTACTTTGCAGGAGGCCTTTCTTGACGAAAATGGAAGACCTGCTATCAGGGAAAAAACTGTTCCAATGAACGAAGATCAGTTGCAGGATGAGAAATTAACCCCGCAGGCGCCTGGCTGGCCAAAAACGTTTAAGAGGAATTCCAATTACTTTCCTTACAGGGGTCTTGCTTTGGCTGATTTGAACAATGACGACAAAGATGAGATTATTTTTTCTGCAAATAAAATATTATATGCTTATGAAGGCGATGGTAACCTTCTCTGGCAGCGGCAATTACTTAAAGATTCCGATTGGCCGCCTGCGGTTGCTGATGTAACCGGGAATGGAAACCCTGAGGTGGTGGTTATTGCTCATGATTGCTACTTCTCTACTGTCGGGCATGTTTATGTTGTTGACAATACAGGGCAGATATTACCCGGATGGCCGGTTAATATTGGCGTTTCCTCAATACCGGCTTCCCCTACTCTGGCCGATCTGGATAACAACGGGCAGATGGAAATCATTTTCGGCTCCCAAAATATGGTGCAGATTTTAAGGGCCGATGGTACCCCTTTCAGCAGTAACTGGCCGGTACAGCTCGACGGTAATTCTGCCTTTACTGTTTCTGTTGGCGACATCAACAATGATGGCCAATTGAACATAATTGCCGGCTCTGAAAACGGAACATTGTATGCTTTTAATCTACAGGGTCAGACTTTGCCCGGTTATCCTGTTTCAAAGCCAAATACAGCATTTTATTGGAATTCTCCCATGCTTGTTGACTTTGATAATACGGGTGAATTATGCATAGTGGGCGCACTTGGTGGTGGCGCCCATGAAATTTATGCGCGCAATCACAATGGCGAATACCGCGATGGCTGGCCAAGGACAACTCATCCCCAAGGCCCCAACTATGATAATAATAGATGGGCAGCTACCCAATACGCTGTACCTGCAATTGCCGACATTAATAGTGATGGTAACCGGGAGGTTTTCTGTTGGGGTGATCAATTTGCTCCAATGGGGTCCGGCTTGTCTAATGTCTATGGCCTAACAAAGGATGGTAACGACTTGCCAAATTTCCCAATGAGCACCACTGGAAACTATGGTTTTACTTCGGTGGCTGATCTTGACGGAGATGGCCAGTTTGAACTGATTACTCCAGGCCCGACGGCTGACGGGAATCCTTGGATGGGTTTTATCTATGCCTTTAAAGCTGATGGCAGCCAATTACCTGGGTTTCCACTTCGCCCTAAAGGCTGGTTAGTTTATTCTGGTGTAAACCTGGGGGACGTTACCGGTGATGGAATGTTGAATTTGGTTGCATTAGGTGCGATTGGGTTGTATTCCGGCCAGGATTCCATTGCCATTAGCGTTTTCAATACTAACATTCCGATTGCTGATGCAAACATTCAGTTTGGCACCTATAAAGGTTCAAATACCCGCACAGGCTTGTATGAGGCTTCTCCATTTAAGGACGTGGCTCCTGGGGCAGTTACGAATTTCAATGTAACGCCTGCCGCCCAGGGAGTTCTCCAGGCTACAATAACCTGGAACAATCCTGCCCTGCAGGTTAACGGATCGCCATTAACTGAGCTGAACCAGGTGAAGATTTTCAGAGACAGCGTTGAAATTGCTACCATAAATAATCCGGTTATCGGGGCCGAACATACTTTTATTGACAATACGATCCAGGAAAATAGTTCTTACAACTATAGAATTTTTGGAGTTAATAATGCCGGCAGGGGCGTTAATTCCTACGCCCAATGCTATATTGGCCAGGATGTTCCGGCGGCGCCAGGGAATGTTGTACTTACAACAAATTTATCCAATGCAACCATCAGTTGGGAAGCCCCTTCAGCAGGACTGAATGGCGGATACTTCACAGGGGATAACATCACCTATACGGTTACCCGTATTATTCGTACCGGGTTTTATGGGTTACCTGACGAACATGTGGTTGCTGAGAATATCACCGGGTTGCAGGTTAAGGAAAATGAGGTTGAAACAGGCAGATGGTCTTACAGGGTAACCGCCAGCAATAACATAGGTGAAGGCGGATCGGCAACTTCAAATTTTGAATTGCTTGCCCCGGATAGTATTCTCATGTTCGAAGCATTTAACTATGATCACTGGAAATTACCTCCAGGCTGGGATTTTGTTGGCGATCATGAATTAGCATGGCAGGTTAGCGCTTTCAAAGTAGCCGGTGGCCTGCCGCCGGAACTCAGGATTATAGGCAGTCCGATAAATATTGGTGTAAGCTGGATGAAAACCTATCCTGTTGATATTACAGGCGCCAGCCTTCTGAAGCTAAATTTCAAACAGAGGTTGAATAATCGAAATCTTGACCAGGGTGAGATTATTGGTTTAGATGTTACTTATGACGATGGCTTAACCTGGGATGTTATATGGGAAATGGCAATTGGCACAGCAAGTATTCCGGCAGCGGAGTATGAGTTTTATTTTTATGTTCCCGATGGGGCAACCTCCATGAAGCTGGGGTTCCGGTTCCAGGGCAATAACGATAATATGTATTCCTGGGATATTGATGATGTAATCATTACCGATGCTTCCATTTTGTATGAAGTCCATTTCTATATTGTGGAAGATTCGGATGACGAGCTTCCGGTTGCAGGAGCAAAGGTTGCTATTGGCGGCAATGAGAATTTTGCTGATGAGAATGGGCATGTTTTAGTTTACCTGCCAACAGGAACCCACACAGCGGTGGTTAGTGCAAATGGCTACGTTACGCAGGAGGTTGAAATTATTGTTGGCGAAGAGCATCAGACTGTCGTGGTAAAACTGATGGATGTTCTTACTGCTCCTTTTGACCTGCACGTTACTACCGAAGGTCTTGAAGACGGTCAGGCGCTCTTAGGCTGGAATGGTTTTGGCTCCGATTATGAGTTCAGGCATGATGACGGAACAGCTTCAACAGCGCTAGGAAGTTATACGGGTACACTGAATACAGTTTTGGGTTCGGCATATCGTTATAATGCACTACTTGAAGAGATGTCATGGTTTCTGACCAATGATAGTGGCCCTCATAATAGCGTTAAAATATGGGTGTTTGGCCTTAACAGCAGTGGAATACCTGATCCCACCCGTATTTTGTTTCAGCAAGTGGTTTCGAATATAGATATGCAGTGGAACACATTTCAGTTTGCAACACCCATTGAAGCTCCAAATGGTTTTTACCTGGGTATTTCCTATGAAGGTTATGCAGCCCTGGCCTTGGACACAGGCACCGATCCCCAATGGCCATTCCAGCCCAATACCCACTTTGTTGCAGGCAATTATATGTCAGGATTTCAAGCTATTGACGGATTAGCTCAGAGGAACTTCCTTATCCGCGCTGTGGGCACTAATTATGGCGAATTAAGATCCGAGACGAATACAGAACCACATCCTGTAATACATAACGTAGAATTTTCTTCAGTGCAACTGAATAAGCCATTTGAAGCGGGCAATCCACAATACGCAGGTTTTAACAGATCTTTTACCGGCTTTAACGTATACCTGGATGACCTCGCCACACCCGTTGCGGAGAATATCAGCGCAATAAACTACTTGTTCACTAACCTTGACACAGGTTCATATGTGGCTGGTGTGCAGGCGGTTTATTCTACTGGCGTTTCGGAGATTGTTACCGTTGAATTCGAAATGGTTGAATTGTATTCAGTAACGTTTGTTGTGGAAGACGAGGATGGCAATGCCATAACCGATGCAATCATTACTTTTGATGGGGAAGAATTGCCGGTGGGTGAATATGTTGTTGAGAATGTAATACCGGGTAATTATGATTACACAATTAGAAAAACAGGATATTTCGATGTGGACGGACAGATAGAGGTTGTCGACCAGGATTTGGTAATTGAGGTCACGCTGATTGCAGATGGTGTTTTTGTCGGAGAAGCAGAAGTTGCCTCATTCAGGATTTACCCCAACCCTGCAAAAGATAAAATTACACTAACAGGCATCACGGAAAGAACTGAAATAAGGATCTATAATGTATTTGGTGAGCAAGTACTCTTTGAAATAACAAATAGTACTCATGAAATTAACCTTTCACTTTTGAAAGATGGTACGTATATAGTAAAAATTACTACAGAGCATGGCAGAGATATCCACAAGCTCATTATTAAATAGGCAATGGTTATCATGTCAAGTAAAATTCGATTTTCTTTAACGAGCATTTTTGGTTATCGTCAGGGTGCCAAATAGTATAATAGGTCACCTATAGCCAAAAAAAGAAAATTACGCATGTAAAACTGATTGTTTTGGTTAAGATAACTTAGGTCGGCTCCTCAAAGAGCCGGCCTTTGTTTTTTAAGGTGTGACATATTGGAAATCATTTTTTTGGAAAAGAATTATAAATCAAAAAAAGTGTTACAGACTAAATCCTATGGAAACAACAATGGCTCATGTATAACAATCATGTTAAAGTTTGAGGTAATTAAATATCTTTGCTTGGATAAAAATATTGATTAATGAATTTGCTGATTCCTGGTCAAGCATGATATAATTTTAGATTTTTCTGACTTGTCCACTTTAGTGCAGCACAAAAAAATGAAAAATGTGAACTGCTCAGGTTATTTAGGGCCTGCTGAAAAACTTAGAATGTTGATATTTCGGTGCGCTGCACCTCTCGTTTCAATTCTATTTGTTTTTCCTACAAAGATTATCGCCACTCTGTGGCTCACTTTTCAGGTGCAGCGCACCGGTAATCTTTGTAGAATTTTGTTCGGTGGTGTGTTTAAAGGTGCAGCGCACCGAAATATCTGATGCAAGGTTTTTGAACCTATATCTCCCAAATACGTTCACAAGAAATAAGAAACTATTGGATTAACTTTCAATATTTTAATAGTTTAGGACTTTTTCAGCAAGCCCTATTTAGACTGAAGGGTTTTAGAATCTTTGTAAAAATCGAATCAACCCAACCAGCACTAAGTTTATTAATCATATTCCCTTTCTTTGTGTTTCCTCTTGTGTCTTGTTGCCTTAGTGCAAAGAATTTTCGATACAAAGACACTAAGTTGCACTCTTTACTACTCCAATAAAATGCAGTCTATATTCCTCCTAACTTGTCTTTTTTAGTGTGGCACAAAAAAATCAGATTGAGTTTTAAAATGAGACTCTTAAGTTAAATCGTTAAGAATTCGAGGGATAGATTAAAATGAAAAATGAATTCAAATATTGAATTCTCACTATCATGAATGAAAAAAATGAGACAGCAAAAAATTAAAGGATTCAGTGCGGCATTTATGTGTTTTTTATGGATACAATTACTGAATATCAGGCAAATACAACCGCACTAAATTAAAAGGGGACAAGTCAGGTAAAAGTGAAGAAGAACTCTTAATAATGCTTACAGAAACTGAACTGAAGCGGATTAGAGGTATACAAACACTTTTTTGTTGAGCATGATGATTTAATTGTAAAGACTTTTATAGATGGCATTGCTAACGACCATTTTCAGATTGTAGGTTCAGAGCTGATTTTAGGGAAAATATATGGCAATATAGGATTTCCAGACCATGGGTCATGCAAGTATTTTCGCAACCTGTTTCTGTGCAGAATAGTCCATCCTGGCAGACTCAAAAACAGAATTGAAGCTCACACTTCTATATGCTACGCAGCTTATGCCGTGTACAAAGCGTTAGAACATCTGCTAAGACTAAACAAGATTGATATGTCAGCAGAGAAAGCTATTGAAAGAATAAAAGAAATAAGGCAATTAAAGTATGTCTTACCCAAATCACGCAAGGTTAAAACCAAGATTCTTAATCACTCAAAAAATTAATCTCTTCTTCTGAATATGAAAATTGAAAGTGGGTCTTGCATTGCACATAACAGGTGTGCCTCAATTACCCACCCTGAAAAATACCAACTTCCTGGTATTTTAACGATTAAGTGAGAAGAATCTGATAAAAATTTCCTTACCCATGAGCGTTTCAAAGGGATATTGAACAGTCAAAATCAAAAAGCTCACTCTTTCTTTGAAAAAACCTCGCTGCCGGTTTTGTGATGCGTGTCTTGACTTGCAGAATCTACGTAACTCAATAAAAAAACCCGTCCCGAATTATTACGGGGCGGGATTTAGCTACTATGAAGAGTGAGCTACCTGTTATCCGGAGCTTTCTGGCTTTTTATGCCAGCCAATTCCCTGATACACCTTAGCGAGTGGACGGTGTTTTGATGCAGCGCACCGAGATCCCATTCGACTTACTGCTTTGGATCCTGCTTACAAGGTTGGACATTAAGCTCAGGGTGCGGGTATGAGCGTGGGTTGCGCTATGCTCCGTCGAACTCCACAATCCA